>Ga0315915_1009302_pt1 | contig 11208 bp, 8 predicted proteins | sample MpolbnodulesMG_FD_207738 | JGI IMG/M metagenome (GOLD analysis project Ga0315915, IMG submission 207738) | Medicago polymorpha root nodule microbial communities from Los Angeles, California, United States - branched nodules | ecosystem: Host-associated > Plants > Roots > Nodule | place: USA... | reverse complement strand
TATATAACTGACTGATTGTATTTTGGAGTGGCCTTTTTAGTACACCTTGTGCTATTGAGGTTACACTCTCGTTGTTAATATATTCCATTTTTATTCTTAAAAACAAAAAAAAAAATCACACAAGTGAATTGAACACCAAATTTTACCCTCGAACCTTAATACAATAGGTATGAGTGTATGACAACATAACCCGTTGGCACTTGGGAAAACCAAACATGAGACATTGAGGAGAAACACACTGACCCAAACCAACACCACCAGACACCATTAAAGAGCAATTTTCATGGATGAATTAATTGAATGGTGGATAAATAAACTCAATTGCCACCCTTATAATTTAGACAAAATGCATCATGGGGTGCTTTAAGTTTAACTTTTGTACCGGTTTAGTCATTTTATTTTAAATTAATCATTTATGTTAGTAGAAGTGCACCTAGTTCTTTAAGTCATAAAATATATCCACTATTACCCTTTTCCATCAAATTCAGTTAAAAAGTGTTTATGTGGTCGTTTATTGTTAAGTTGACATGTCTAAATTCACCCCTCACAAAACTAGGGTTAATAGGTGTATTATTTAGTCTCAGTTTGAAAGAAAAATCAGTCGTTACTTGATTTAAAATGTTGTTGATAAAGTATTTATCTTTAAAATTAGGATTGAATTGCCAAACAATAAGAAAAAAATGTATATAATTGGTCTCATAAATACTCTTTGGACATTCCACCTCAATGTTAAATGGTCATGTAAGCACACTTTTTAACAAAGTTGTATGAAATTGTTAAAAAAAACTAAGTTGTATGAAAAAAGGGACCAATCTATTAAAAAACGTAATTTATAGACTAACTTGTTCACATTTACTTATATAAATGACTTATTTAAAACTGAAAGGAATTAAGAAGGATATCTAGTAGCACATATAAGGATTTAAGAATGTCGGGATTTCGACTTAGGGATCAAAGTGGCCATTTTCTATTTTTACTTTAATTCATGTAACACCTCATGCACGTCACCTCATTAGTTAATAGAAGTTTTTAACGTCATAGAATAAACCGATAACAAACTGCATATGCAATGACTACTTTGTATTAAATCCTGAGTCGGAGACTTTTATGACAGCGAGGTGCAAAATCAAGAAGAGTAAAATGGGTTTTGGAAACAACTTAAACTTTTGGTCGAAAATTCTATATGGACAAATTTATTTACCTAGGTTGTTAGTATTAGGGGCGCCACGTGCGTGGTATGGGCCCAGTTAAGAAACTGAAGGTGAACCGTGGCTTGAGGTGAGATGCAGTGGAAACAAGAAAGAAGTGAAAGTAAAAATGAGATCGACATAGTTACCGACCAGCACGGCATTTGATATCACCTACCTACGTTGTTGTTGTCGTCTTGTCTCTTTTATTATTCATTCTTTCTGATCTGTTTCTTCTTTTCTTCCACTCTCACTCTCTTCATCCGCCATGGCTTCCACCCTCGGTGACAATTTCAACCTTCTCTCCCCGAAACAGGTTCCTTCTCTAACCTTTTCGCTTTTCAATTTACGCTTCTGTTTCTGATTCTCATTCTCATTATTGTTCCGCAATTCAGCAAGAGTTGGTGAAGATACTGTTGAATAATGGCCAAGACCATCTCTTCCGAGATTGGCCGGCACCCGGCGTCGACGACGGCGAGAAGAAAGCATTCTTTGATCAGGTTTCTTTTCATTCAATTCCATCGCATGGATAGATCTGTTATTTCTTTATATATATATCTAAACGACACTGCGTTTTTTGTATGTTAGCTTGTTCTACTTGATTCCAGCTACCCTGGTGGTTTGGAAGCTTATATCAATAATGCCAAACGACTTTTGGCTGATTCCAAAGCTGGAAATAACCCTTTTCATGGCTTCACCCCTTCCGTAAGTCACAATTATCACTTTTCTCATATTTGTTTCTTCCTCTTTATTACATTTTAATTACTATACTATTGAATTTAATCATAATACTTATTCATTTATTAATATATACACTATTGAATTTTAAGATTAATTTCTATGCAATGTTGGTGTAGTAAAACTTTTTACACATGCACCATAGTGTCACTTTTCTTAAAATATCTCCAAAATTATCTGTATGGCGTGATTTGTTTGGAAGCATGCATGCGTAAAAAAAAGTCCTTGCATTTTTTCGTGGAATGGAATAATGTGTAAGACTGTTTAGTAATGATTTCACAGGTTCCAACTGGTGAGACATTGACGTTTGGTGATGAGAATTTCATCAAATTTGAGGAAGCAGGTGTGCGTGAAGCTCGCAGAGCTGCTTTTGTTCTTGTTGCTGGTGGTCTTGGCGAGCGTCTAGGATACAATGGGATTAAGGTATTCTTTCATTGATTTTTTTTTGTTGCTTTGTCACTCTCTGTGATGATGATGACATCTTGTATATATAAGGTTGCTGCTGTTTTGTCAAAATCAATCATCATAATTTTATGGTGTTTGGTGATCATTGTGACTTGTGAGCTTATCAACTCGAATTTCTGAGTATTATAAAAACAAAAAACAAAAAAACTCAAGTAGCTATAGAGTTTAAACTGAATTATTGAGGGAGCCAAATTAAATGCTATGTACATTAGGAATTTTTTTGGTGGATTTTTATTAAATGAAGATTTTGATGGGGAATCTGATTCCCAAACACATTATTACATTATCCAAAGAAGAAGCCATGCGTTTAGACTAGGATGACTCTGTTAATAAATCAAATATCTAATCTAGTTGTATGGTTTACTCATCGAAAGTACCATTGATTAGCTTTCCTTTAACTCATAAATGATTAAACATTTCACTTTCATTTGCTTGATGTGGTGTAATCTCTCATCTGCCACTATGAGTGTCTCTCCTTTAGGATTGGAGGGTTATTTTTTCTCAAATAAATAATTTTTTCCAAAAGAATTTTAAAAAACTTGTGACTGCCTCCATTGCAACAAAGCTGTGCTGTGTTTACAAGGATGACTTAATATTGATTATAATGCAACCTTGGTCTGCATTAAGTTTAGTTTTGTTATCTTGCTCTTCAAATCTGTGTTTTATCCTTATTTGTTTGGAGGACTGTTTATTCTGTCACTTATAATATTTATCTTATTTCTGCAATAAAATTGTCTCCTTTGCCCTGCTCCCAAAACAAACTAGTGTTAAATATGCTTGTAGACGCAAGTATGTCTAATAAACTTAGTTCGAAGTTCACACTCTAATACTGTAATGTAAGGATTTTTGCTTTTACATAGCTTTAGCTCTAGTTCTCATACCTTACAAATGAATTTTTGTGACATGTGTTTGTCCGTGGACAATTCCAGCATGATAAGATAAGGGATTAATTACTACTCCCTCACTCTCATTTTAAGCGTCTCATTTGATTTGTGTGCGGTTTTTAAGAAAATGATTAATTGTGTTGGTTTCAATGGTAAAATGAGTTTCATTTACTAAAATACACTTAGTAATTGTAGTTAGTGGATTAATTAGTTGCTTTGAGATGCCATAAATAAGGGTGTATTAGTAAAAAAATAATAATTAATGTTTCATTGGTATTCTAAAGTGACAATTAATTTGAGAAAGAAAAATATTGCAAATGAGACACTTATAATGAGAGGGAGGGAGTAGTTCTTAACCATGGCTTCTTCTCTTCTTTTAGGTTGCTCTTCCGGCGGAAACAACGACGGGAACACGTTTCTTACAGCATTACATTGAATCCATATTGGCACTTCAAGAAGCAAGCTCGGAAGGTCAGTATTAATATCTTTTCAATTCAGAGTCATATTTTACCATCCGATTTTGTTACAAATTTGGTAAAACAAAAGACTTTGAGAAACTTGTGTAGACGGCCTTTCTATATTGTACCTAATTCCTATGACTTAGGGTCCATTCATTCTGCAGAAAGTAACTTTTTATATGCCATTATTTTTGGAAAATGACTTGATATTGGAAGAAACAAAATTCAGTAGAAAATAGCCCCCTAGAAAACATTTCTAGTGAATTATTTTTTCTTAAAAAACATTTTTTACAGAAATTTATGTATTATGTGAAAACATTTTTTAAAAAGACATGACATGTAATCGTTCTCTGCTAAAATGAGTTGCAATAGTCGACTTTTACAACAAACATAGGAGTGTAATCAAAATGCCTTTTTTTCTCTCATAAAATGGTTTCCATAAAATATTTTCCACATTAGAGCAAGAAAGTCTACTTTTAGAGTTTCTTTTTCTTTCTCTCTTTCAAACAATAGCCTATCCTCTTGTGGTAATTAATATCAGCTATGGTATTAATTACCTATAATATTTCAAAGTACTTTCTAGTAATGGGTATGGTTTTCAACTTTCAGGCGAAGGCAAGACACAAATTCCTTTTGTTATTATGACCTCTGATGACACTCATGAGCGTACCTTAGAGCTATTAGAATCAAATTCTTACTTTGGCATGCAACCCACACAAGTAACACTCTTAAAGCAGGTATGTCTTTTATGTCTTGTGGAAAGTTCAATCTGGCATTGAGTTTTTAAAATTATTAATTTTGAACATGATTCAGGAAAAAGTTGCATGCTTAGACGATAATGATGCCAGGCTTGCATTGGATCCAAAAAACAGATACAGAATTCAGGTATTGCTGGATATAAGTCTGATTGCGTTATTTTAACAAAAGGCAGAGAAAAAAATGTTTTCTATTAACGTAAAATATTGGATTTTGAAACAAAGTGCGTTCTATTAACCGTTTCTCTTTGGGTAGACAAAACCTCATGGGCATGGTGATGTGCATTCACTTCTTCATTCCAGCGGTATTCTGAAAGTATGGTATGACTTGAGCAGCTTATAGATCTTTAAGACCTACATATATCTCTTCAATTTCATTTTTATGATATATAAAGACATTTGATAGAACTTTTAATTACATGTTTCTACGTAATTTAAGAATGTTCCGAATATATTTGGGCACAAAAAAAAACCTGCCATGTCACACTAAATATCAGTGTCAATTCTATGGTGCACAAGTGTAACAAGTTTTGCATCATGCACAAGCCAGTTTCCACCATTGGATCAATAAATTTCACTGTTAAATTAAATGAAAAATGATGTGACTTTTGATCCAATGGTGGAAAAGACACTTTGTGCATGGTGCAAGACCTTTTTATTTTTGCATGTTAGACAAAGCCTAAATATCGGTTGCCAATTCTATAAGTTGATGGGATTGTATTCTAATAATCCAAGAAATAAATATAGCAAATCGCTTTGATCGTAAATTTGATGTGATGAATGTATACTTGTTAGGTATAATGCTGGGTTGAAATGGGTTCTCTTTTTCCAAGATACAAATGGACTTCTGTTCAAGGTTAGTTGCTTTAGCATTTTCTACTTTCAACTTATCTTCTCTTATTTCCCCATTGGTATATTTTAAGTATTAATTCGTGGATGCAGGCAATTCCATCAGCACTGGGTGTCAGTTCTACCAAGCAGTACCATGTTAATTCTCTTGCAGTTCCTCGGAAAGCAAAAGAAGCTATTGGTGGAATTACCAGGCTCACCCACTCAGATGGTAAGTTGATTGTTTCATCCCTCATAGACAAATACGATAGTGCTGAATGCTGATTCTGAAGTCGCGTATGTTATATTAACGTGGATGCGAATAATAAACTTGCATCATAACACATAGGTATGATGCTGAAACAATTTTGATGCTGACCTTCAAACTATTCACTTGAGCTAATACAATTCATAACTGTAAGCCTGTGAAATCTTAACGAACCAAGTAGCTTTTTCATACCCTCAAATTGTGTGTATAACGTATACTACTCTATTTCCTTATTTTCTTGAGGATTGAAATGCCACCAAGTTGAAGTAAATAGTTGCTAGGATAGATCCTTTTCTTTGATAAAAAAGTATTTGGTGTTAGATCACAGTTTGAAATCCATAACATTTGATTGTACTTATACTTTTACATGCTTGGAGGTTTTATTCAAATTTATTAGCATTATATAAATAAAATGTCTCATGACTTCATTATGTCAATGAGATTTTTTATGGATTTTCTAGAATTCATATGTTTAGCACATGATCATTAAAATGACAGGAAGGTCTATGGTGATAAATGTGGAGTACAATCAGCTAGATCCTCTTCTGAGAGCAAGTGGATACCCTGACGGTGACGTCAACAGCGAGACCGGCTACTCCCCATTTCCAGGAAATATAAACCAAGTAATCATTTTTCATACTTACCTCAGTGTTATCATCTTCCCTCCCAGCCGTGGAATTCACCTTTTAATTATCTATTGTGTGGCTGATTTGATAGTTTACTTATGTGCATTATTATCATGTCAAATGGCATGAGCTTTCAGATCATTATGCATTATGTTTGGTTATTTGAATACTAGACATTTCAGGCTTTGACAGCAATGTTTTAGTTGTGATTGGTGTTATATGACATCATACCCTTACATAGTTGAATTGCATCATGATTATGCCACGATTGCATAGTGACAATCTCTTTCTTTTCTTCCAGTTGATTTTAGAACTTGGTCCTTACATTGAAGAGCTCACAAAAACAGGAGGTGCCATACAGGAGTTTGTTAACCCAAAGTAATTCTTCTTTCTTATTCTCTCTATACTATATTATTACTTCATCAATTTGTTGTAGCATGCTTCAATTTTCTTTGATTACATTCCATGCTTTGTTGTTGCAACCGACTTTGCTTTACCATTTTCTTTTCTCCCGTCTCTCTTTTTTCTAGATAGATGATTGATGTTATTCTTTAGAGAATGAACTATTCCAATTGGTTTGTAGTTGAACTAGCATTATTTTATGAGAAAGTTTTCATGAAAAACTTGAGGAAAAATCTATGCTGACTTAAATTTATCTCACTATGGTTTTTCTCTCCTGATATATCACATCTACAATGTTGTATTTACTCACTGCAGGTATAAAGATTCCAGCAAAACTGCATTTAAATCGTCAACTCGACTTGAATGTATGATGCAAGACTATCCAAAAACATTGCCCCCATCTGCCAGGGTTGGCTTCACGGTAAATTATCTATTTGAGAGCTGTATATAATTTTAGCGAATCTTATCAAGTTTGACTTTTCATCCTTTGAGATTATCTTGAGGTATAAATGGAGTCCGTACATGCTGTGATGTCACTTTATGGCTGTTTGATTGTTATGCTTGGTGCTACCTAACCGGTCCAATGTAATTGTGCAGGTGATGGAAACATGGTTTGCTTATGCACCTGTGAAGAATAATGCTGAGGATGCTGCTAAGGTACTGCTTAAACTTTAATGCTAAAGTTCATACATGCAGAAACAAAAGAAAGTAAAAAGAAATAGTGGAAGTGTTTGATTTCCTAGTTAAGATTATGTATTCAATTGAAGTAGATTGGAAGTTCTTGCCACAAGTTTCTGAAATTAAGAAATTTGGATTCGAATTGAAATTTTTATAGTATAAAGGTCGAGTAATGGTGTCTTAAGTCCCACTACTTTTCTTTTCTTTTTTTTAATTTAAATTTGCAAAAAACTATTTCCCAATATTCAACGTTTTGTAAAAGAAATATTGGAAACAGCTTCTAATTGTTTTCTGTGTTTTATGTACAGAACTTCGAAAATAGGAAATGCACTAAAAAAGTGACATTTTGTAACTAAAGGTGAAACTAAGAAATGAAATCATATAATGGAAACAAAAACAAATAAACCCTTAACTTTCTAAAAGGTTTTCAAGATGGATAATTTCATGTACTTTTTTTTATCTGAAGGTGCCAAAAGGAAATCCATACCATAGTGCTACCTCTGGAGAAATGGCCATCTATCGTGCAAATAGCATTATTCTCAAGAAGGTAATTAAGTGATTTTACCCTTGTAACCTGCAAATCTTGAACGCTGTGACATAGGTGTTTTATTTTCTTTTAATAATTAGTTTTGTGAAAATATTTGCAATAGAATTTCAATTCATGTTTTAAGTACCTTGAGTCCATCGTACAGAATAAAGAAGAAAGAGAGAGATGCTGGCCATAAGATCTAAATTGAGTGGATTGGATTGCTTTGGGTGTAATGTGATAAAAAGATAACACTCAGCTTAAAGGAAAATTTTATTGCACGACTATAAAACCTGCAATGTTACATATGCTACTGCTGCCTGTTGCATATAAAAACTAACAAGAAATTGAACTTAATGTCACAAAGATGAACGAGCTGATAAAATTATCAGGGAGAAATTTCAGAGCAGATAGCCCCCTTTGCAGCGAAGATGCTAGAATTTCATATTAGGTGATTTGAGCATGTACAGTGAAGACCTTAGAAACAATAGTAAGGAGAATAGATCTGGTTTCCAATTGCTAAAACCATGTCTATTTTGTGCTTTTGTCCTGACTGCCTAGATACCAATTGCTAAAACTATAATTGTTATAATAAATTCTCTGCATTCTTTTTTCCTTTCCAGGCTGGTTTCCAAGTAGCAGATCCAGTATTGCAGAATTTCAATGGTCAAGAGGTTGAAGTTTGGCCCCGTATCACATGGAAGCCAAAATGGGGTCTGACTTTCTCTTCAATTAAGAGCAAAGTCAGTGGAAATTGCTCCATTTCTCACAAGTCTACACTCGCAATCAAGGGTCAAAAAATTTTCATTGAAAATCTTTCAGTAGATGGGGCTCTTATCATAGATGCCGTCGATGATGCAGAGGTATGCCAATACAATTTATCGGTATTTAACCATGATGAGTGTTTTGCTGCATTTGCATACTAACTATTTGGTAGGAATAGTTACAACTTGATGTAAGAAAGCACAATAGTGTAGCCTTTTTTCCTACACCACCCCCTACTCCTAGGCGTGTTATCAACTTTTCTGAATAGGTTATCATCCAAACTAGGTATGGTTTTCATCTATAGGTGCTAATAAATGGTTTGGACATAACATATGTTGAATTGTCAATAACAACTGTGGAACCTAATTTCTAATAAGTACATCCACACTTGATAAACTGCGTATGCGAGAGCTTTAGTGCACCGGGTTGCCCTTTTTTTATACTAAATTCTCAATAACGACTGCACATGCTATAGATATTCCATTCTTATTTTTAATTACTTTTATTACCATAAATTATCCCCACCACTATCTCTTCAAAAAGTAAATGAAGCTTGAAACTTATTCTATTCACTTGAATGCACATGCCCATGTTTGATTGAATCTATTAAATTAATGCGCTTTTTTTTATGAATTATATAGGTAAAGGTAGGTGGTTCAGTTCAGAACAAGGGTTGGACTATCGAACCAATTGACTACAAAGATCCGTCGGAGCCTGAGGTATTGAGAATCAGAGGTTTTAAATTTAACAAAGTAGAACAGGTGGAAGAGAAATATCCTAAGCCAGGCAAATTTCACTTCAAGGCTTGAAGATGCATTTGTGCAAAGAATATTTAGCCCTTGTGCTTCATTATCTATTCTTTATTCTCTTGTAATGTGAGCTATAAATTGGGTTTGGAAATGCCTTTTTAGCAGTAATATTGTAATAATAATGTTCTAAGTAGTGACATTAAAGTTTTGAAGGATTTTTCGCACAATGGCACGCTCCCACCTAGGTTTCTGAGTGGAGTAACTGTATTATTATTTTGTTTATAAGATTAGCTCCACCTTGATTAGGGGGAATTTTGTGCATTTTTAGTCTACAAGGTGTAAATGATACGATCTCCTTTTTATATTGACACGCTTTAAATTTAATAGCATACACACACTTAAACTTAAGGGTGTGATTGGTTGAAGAGAGAAGTTTCTTTTTTTATTGGTCTAGTGGGGAATGGGATTTTTTGCAGTTGCACAACATGACGTTGTAATCAATGTTAGTCGTCTGATTGAAAATTTGTAGCCAAGATCCTTTTAACTAAAAGGACAGTTTTAAATCTAAAATGTCCGATCTCATTAATGACATGTATTCAAAAAGCACACAAGAGAATGGAAATATGGTGACCTAGGTTCGAACCTTTAACATAGAATGTTCTCACATCAACGACGAAAGTGCAATTTTTTTTATGAAAGATATGTATAAAGGAAAGTGTTAACAAGGATGTTATTTGTTTTCAAGTTTGCGTGAAACACTTACGAATATTCCCAATTTCTGAGCACAAGGCCAGGAAGGTCCCATGCAAAATACGCAATAGTAAGAGCAAGAGACTTGTCCCATGAGCAACTTTGTAGGACGTTTGAAAAGAAAATGCTAAACGGATAAAAACATATCAAGAAAAAAGCAATTACTTCAAATCAAAGTCTTCAATGTTTTTTTGTCCTTTTTTTATATTATTTATATAGTTTTTTTTATCAATATGTTTATTTCATAATCCTTCGGTGAACATAATGGTATCCATGTAGTTTGGTTGAATATGTACCCTTCATCCAATCAATCAATGTTATATCATATTTTTATATTAATTTATTTTAGAATAAACTCAAATGTTAGACAAATTACTTGCGGATGATATTTGTACCAATGCAAACTCCAAAGTACCTAAAAATTTACAATTGATGATTTTCCTACAATGATTGGTTCAAATGGTAAGAGATTTGAACTCCTTTTGCAAATGGCAGAGGTTTCTGACTGTTTTGTATTGAGAAAACTCGTTTGAAAAGATAAAACACACATTATGTTTTTCTTTTTGAAGAGAAACACATATTATGTTATCAACATGTTTTATTACAGAGATTAGTTATCGCTAAACAGAAGAGACTGTTTAAAGTTTCAAATGATTTTAAAGTAGCATTAATCAAGCTGGTGGATCTAATCTAAGCACGAGGAATATGCTACTAGCTCTTTACACGTGCTCTCTACAATAAAGGTCTCCCTCCCTACCTACTAACAGAAAGGTAGAGTAGAGACACGATGCACGCACCAAACACGCATTTGAATGTACTTTAGTAGTTTTATTCCCATAAATGATGAAATCTGAAGTCTACAATGAATACCATGAGTGAATTGCCAATATTGTAGACAGAAAGGACGAGGCATTTGTGAATCTTGTTTGATTCCAAATTCATTATTCCCAAGCAAAAAACAAACTTTTATTTTTCATTGACTCTACTAACTAAATTGTCAATTACTAACATGTTGATTAAAAACTACTCCCTCCGATCTCAAATATAAGAAAAGATTCCTTTTTTAGGTTCATTGAGTAGTTAATGTATCTGATCTATATTGTAAAGCAGATACATTAATTATTCAATG
>Ga0315915_1009296_pt1 | contig 11213 bp, 5 predicted proteins | sample MpolbnodulesMG_FD_207738 | JGI IMG/M metagenome (GOLD analysis project Ga0315915, IMG submission 207738) | Medicago polymorpha root nodule microbial communities from Los Angeles, California, United States - branched nodules | ecosystem: Host-associated > Plants > Roots > Nodule | place: USA... | reverse complement strand
ACTTTAATTCTAGACATGGAATTTAGGTTTTGATAATCACTTTGAATATTAGAACTCAAAGCTTTTGTATCGTTTAATAGTTTGGGAAATCGACAATACAACGATGCAATCGACTATTGGATTGTTTAATAGTTTGGCAAATCGACATTTAAATGATCCACTAGAAATCACGACATCATTTGGACACGAATGATGTTGTTGAGCGATATGTGATAATATCAAGTAAAGTCAAAATCCATTTAGGTAATCATAAGAGTGCATTATTTAATGCTTGGTCAACGACTCTAACCCCATACGTGAATTGCCCGACCTCGTCTCAATTTTATTGCTATAGTCCAATTTAGATTAGTTTTTAATCTATCAATGATTTGAACTATAAGTTTAGAACGATAACGATTGTTTAACGGCTTGAATATCGCGCTAGTCCCTGTGGAGACGATACACAAAAATACTTAATTTTGATACTACATCAAATGGCAATTAACAAAAGTCAAGGGCAGTCGCTTAAACATGTTGGTGTATATCTACCAACACCTGTATTTTCTCACGGACAGTTGTATGTTGCTGTTTCAAGAGTTACACCCAGAGAAGGACTAAAGATATCGATCACTGATGAAGATGGTGAAGATATCAATGTAACGTCTAATGTCGTATATGAGGAAGTATTTCACAATGTGTGATAAAACTACATGCCAATGTACTAAAAATTTCATATTTCTTTTACGAATTATTGATAGGATTACCAAATTTTCTTTTATAATATTTTCAGATTTCATACATTTTATGAAGTGTTTTATTTTGTCTACTATGAATTATCACGTCTTATTTTTTTCACTGTTACCAATTATATATTGCATTTTATTATTCGTATGTCAATCCCTTTATAATAAACTCGTGGGTCAAAAATCTAGTAAATGTTAACCCGTCTCACTATACTTAACCTAATTTTGACCTAATTTTTTCCTCCACACTTTTGCATTTAATGTGTATCTAAAGTAAAATAAAATTATGTTCCTAATTAGATGCTATTTTTTTGGAAAGGAATAACCATTAACCCGTCTCGCTATATCTCTTACTTATAAATGTTAACCCATCTCGCTATACTTAACCCAATTTTTCCTTCCACACTTTTTCATTTAATGTTTATCTAAAGTAAAATAAAATTATGTTCCTAATTATATGCTATTTTTTTGGAATGGAATAACCGTTAACCTGTCTCGCTATATCCTTATTTATTAATTTTATTAGGTCTGCAACAACTTAACCTAATAATTTCCCTCTAAAATGTTGTATTAGGTTAGTAGCAATTTAACCTAACAAATTCCATCTAAAATGCAGCAATCCCTAATATTTCTCCTCACTGATGAGCTTTTCATTCATATCATGTTGTGTCATTGTTTGTATATATCTATTGTTTCTGTAGACTTTTTTTTTTGACAAGTTGTTGTACACTTTTTTAATACGTTTACAAACAGAATACCCTAATTTCCATGCAAATAATCTTGTTAGGTTTGCAACAACTAAACCTAAAAAATTCCCTCCAAATGATCCGCATTAATTGCTAGGTGCTAACCCTAATTATGTATTTCCTTCCGACACTTCTTCAAGTTGAAATTCAAAAAAAAATTGTTAGGAACCATGAACTGCATTAAATTACATCTATTCGTATACCCCTTAGAAAATATAGAGCTCTTCAACCAAGCAAACATCTTCAAAATAATTAATACATTATATAAGATCTCTTCTATTATTAAATTATATGATATATGCAGATATGATATGTATTTGGTTCGAAAAATATATTATTACTTTTAGTAAATATCATAGTCTAATTATTCTTTTTAGAGTTGTACGTGTAATTTAGAAATTCTAATAATTGAAGTGACTTTGTTTTTCATATTAGTAGAAATTTAAAACAATTATTACAAGTCAACTTTTAATGTTTAACTATAAAAGTAATAAATAAAATTGACCCGTGCAACAATATAATATTGTATTCTTTTTATTTTTTTCTTTATATATATTTTTTTTTTAAAAATGAGAAGATAATGCCCCAATAATATATTGTGATAAAATAAAATAACAGTCTTTAATTGATTAGTTTTTCAAAACAAAAATGAAAAATTTGATAAGATTCAAGTGTCATTGAAGAACATAGTAAGACAAATTTGATTGTAATATTGTATCTCTAATAATCTAATTTACATTTATTCATCGGCCCATGATCTTACGGGTTAAAGATTATTCATTTGTCTCTATTATAGTCGACAAGACCCGTGCGACCTGTCTATCTATACTTAACCTAATTTTTCCCTCCACTCTTTTGCATTTAATGTTTATCTAAAGTAAAATAAAATTATGTTCCTAATTATATGCTATTTTTTTGGAAATCTCTTACTTATAAATGTTAACCCGTCTCGCTATACTTAACCTAATTTTTATGAAATACTATATGACAATCATGACATTCATCTAAACTATTTTGTTACCTAATACCGTCAAGTACGGGTCGATGGTCTAGTTATAATTATAATTAAGAAATTAGTAAAAAAAAATGTTAAAACTTGATATTGAATTCCCGCTGCTTATGTTCTAAGAGAAATAAATTGAACTACTTTTCATCAAAATAGGTAAGTTGATTCTTTTTTGACAAAAATAATTAAATTGATATTGACTCATTAATTGTTATTGTTAATTTACATTTAGAAAAGTCTTTAACTCACCGTAATTTTTTCAGTCATACTTTATATCCTTTAAAAGTCTTTAACTCACTGTAATATTTTTACGGTCATACTTTTACATATCCTTTGTGTGATGAGGAGGAGAAATTTACCTCTCTATGGCGATTTTGTATATTTTACCTTAAAAATAACTAAGGTGTGTCTATGTGTGATTGAAAAAATATGATAGAATATTGCATGGAGTGTAAGAAAGGAAATCTTCCCATACTGATTGATGGAACACACGTACAAGAAATGAAAAAAAAAATTGATTTGTTATGAAATATCACAATTATATCAAACTCAGTATCCTCTAAATATTTTATTTAAAAAATGTTGGAGAATACATGAACCGAAGAGAGAGCCATACTCCCTCATTCCCAGCAATTTGTAAAATATTATTCTAACATAAGTATTGTTTTAAATTTTTTAATGTAATAGTAATTATTATTTTGATCAATCGCATATATTAATTAATATTACATACTCCTTAGTCAGTTTCTTATATTTTACATTTGTGATAGTAATTTTCCTTAATATATATGAAAATTTATATGATTGAAAAGTTATATATAAATATATATTTTCTTAGCAAGAGAATTTATATATAAAAATTAAAAATAGAAAAGCAAAAATGGCATACATAAAAAAATATAAAAGCAAAAATAATATAAAAAGATGGCAAATGATGTATGTATCGTTATAATGAGGATATAAATTATTATTATATTTAATTCACTTGTATAGATCTAGTGGTCAAGTTGGTGAACGAACCAAAACGCGTTTTCATTTTCAACAACAATATTAGTTTTTTTTCCCTTCTACTTGTTCTCTTTCACTTGTTTGCCTATGTAAGCAATCATCAAATTGTTTGCATCTTTGATCATATATATATAGCACTATGGTTATGCAACATTCGTCTTCCATTCTCCTAAAGTTCTTGGAAGTGCAAATAATTAGAGCAATGGCTAGGGTGATAGTGCTTGTGTTTTACATCCTTGTGCTAGTGAATACTGCAAGTGTTCCATCATCTTCAGCTGCTCGTTTATTAGGAACCAACAATAAAACCAAAATATCTACTATAGAAAAGAAGGTTAAGAGTTATTTGTTACAAAATGGACTTGGTCAGACACCTCCCATGGGGTATGTTATACCCTCTTATGTATACATTCACATCTATCTTTAATTAAGATATATCACCTTTTTTTCAGTTTTTTTCTTGTTTTATAATATACACAAAATAAATACATACACATTTTTCTAATTAAGTGCTTAATTTGGTAATCAATTATACATATGATGTTCAGATGGAATAGTTGGAACCATTTCGGTTGTGATATTAATGAAAGTTTAATCCGAGATACAGGTATATATGCTCTTCATCTTCATTATGATGTGCTCCAAGTTATCAGTTATATATATAAATTAGTTGATCTGATCTGTATATTACTTTATTATTTCAGCCGATGCAATGGTGTCAACCGGCCTTACAGCCTTAGGGTACAAATATATTAATTTAGGTAAGAGACAACTACAACAAAAAAGGATACTACAATACTTACTCTTTACCTTTTTTTTTTACGAAAGCTCTTTATTTTGTTGATGAAGGTATATTTAGTTAATAATAACAAATAAAAATTTAGTCAAATTTTGACCCAAAAGAAAATAGTCAAATCAACAAATCTCATTTAATTAATTGAATATAATTATAAAAATAAAATTTTCTAATTATTTTTTATGTAAGGGAAGAAAATGAATAAATATATGTTACTAACCACTGAAACGTATTTAAGTATATTATTATGTGTGTGGACCAAATAACATTGAAAAATAAACAAATTATTGTAGTGTTTGTAATCCAAATTATGAAGAAAAAAATAGAATAATAATATATATTTGGATTTAGTTGAGTATATATGTACTAACAATATAAATATTCATACATGCATATAATATTTTTTGAAGTTTCTTGTAAAAAAAAAGTTTAGAGATTGATGTAATTTTATGTTTGAATTATTATATATACTTTATTTTGTTTAAGAAAAAACATTTTAATAATATAAATTTGCATGTTTTTTCAGATGATTGTTGGGCAGAACTTAATCGAGACTCCCAGGTATTTAGAATGAACTGTCTTTCGATTTTGGTGTTTGATTGATTTGTGTGTGTTTTCTTCCTATACTTTTTGTTATTTGTTTGAAAAATATAGAAGTGAATTTCAATTTAGAGATTACTAAATTAAATAAATTTTCTATATCTCTAACAAATTTAAGATGTTAGGGAAATATGGTTGCCAAGGCTTCAACGTTTCCTTCAGGAATCAAGGCTCTGTCTCATTATGTTCACATGAAAGGCTTGAAGTTGGGAATTTATTCAGATGCTGGGTATCAACATATTAAATTATATTTGGTGATCATAACAATTATTTTTTAACCATTATTTATAATACCTACAATTTTTATGCAGAAATCTAACTTGTAGTAAACGCATGCCTGGATCACTAGGACATGAAATACAAGATGCCAAAACATTTGCTTCTTGGGTATATCATATATGCATTCATTATTTGAAAGTCACTTTTCATTTCTACCAAAATTATATTATGTATAATCATAAGTTGTTAACTAACACTAATTCAAAATTTTCTTTAGGGAGTAGACTATTTGAAGTACGACAATTGTGAAAATAATGGTATAAGTGTTAGAGAAAGGTATTTAATCAATGGTATTCAAATGCAAATAAACATCTACATACATGTTTTTATAAAAATCAATACTTATTAGTTTCATAAATTTTGTAAATTAGGTACCCACCAATGAGTGAAGCCTTGTTAAACTCTGGAAGACCAATCTTTTTCTCTATGTGTGAATGGTGAGTTGAACGGTTGATGCTTCTCTCTCTCTCTCACTCTCTCTCTCTCTCTCTCACACACACACACAAATATATATATATATATAATAATATTCAAATTGTTATTCCCTTTTAAATTCTTTTTCTAAAATATAGGGGATGGGAAGATCCGGCGACATGGGCCAAGAGTGTGGGAAATAGTTGGAGAACAACCGGAGATATTGAAGATAACTGGAATAGGTGAGAAATTAATGAATGCCCACGATAACTCGCATTCAAACATTTTACAATGTCATTTTTAGCATAATAATTTAGTTGAATGAAAGTGTAAGTTCACGAGAATTCATTTATTTTTATATATATATTGTATTGTTTAGTTACTTTTCTTTATTTTCTATATTGTGATCAAATGACTTTATTCCATTCCCAGCATGACTTCTATAATAGATGAAAATGACAAATGGGCATCTTATGCTGGACCTGGAGGATGGAATGGTAATTAACTAATCCTACTAATATTGTAATGCATGTTAAACTTAAGATCATTACAATTACATCAAACTCCAATACAACGTCTTCATATGTGTCATTACCTATTTGAAATAATAGATCCCGATATGCTCGAAGTTGGAAACGGGGGCATGACCACAGAGGAATATCGTTCCCATTTCAGCATTTGGGCCCTAGCTAAGGTTCATGAAACAATTTATATACCTATTGTTGACACAGTGTAATATATCATAAGTTTGTCGTTTAACTATTGTATTGGGTTTAAATAGGCCCCTTTATTAGTTGGTTGTGATATTCAAGCAATGGATAATACCACATACAAATTGATAAGCAACTCCGAAGTTATTGCAGTAAATCAAGGCAAGTTGCCTTTCTTGAAAGATAAATATATTGATTTTTCAATGAAGGACTATTTGAAACCCGTGTGCTTCTTGTGGTAATGCAGATAAACTTGGAGTTCAAGGAAAGAAAGTGAAAAGCAGTGATAATTTAGAGGTAATATTATTCTCTTTCTCTTTATATTTGATGGTGTTTGAGTTTCTTACAACTTATAATGATACTATTTTTTCCTTCATATTTCAATATAAAACTTTGATATGCTACATAGAATAAATGAAAACTAATACAACCTTGTTGTCAATATCATTTGAATATTTTATACATACACGTGCATGTTGAAATTATGACACAGTTCTTACACACAACTTAATATAAATATGTGATGGTAGGTGTGGGCAGGTCCTCTAAGTAATAATAAAGTAGCAGTGGTCTTATGGAATAGAAGTTCATCAAATGCAACAGTGACTGCTAACTGGTCAGACATAGGCCTGAAACCAGAAACTATAGTTGATGCAAGAGATTTATGGGAGGTAAGATATTTAGCCAGACTCATTTCTCTCTTTATTGAGAAACTTAATTTAAGCTCTTAAGATTTTGTTGATATTTAAATGATTTTTTGCAGCACTCGACACAATCATCGATTTCAAGAGAAATAGTTGCTGATTTAGATTCACATGCTTGTAAGATGTATGTTCTTACACCTAAAAGGAGTTAATCTTCAGTGCAAGATAAGAAGAAGAACAAAAGTAGTCAGTTGTTAACACACACTGTATTGATAAATCATTCACCATTGTTCCTAATGAGGAGCAACAAATAAATGAATAGGAAATTATATTTATCTTAAAATGTAAGAATAAATTGTATTGGCAAACCGCTTATCCATTCATTGTTCCTAAAAGGGAGTGACAAATAAAAGAATAGAAAATTATTTTCATCTTAAAATGTCTGAATAAATGTACAAGCATGTTGTCATCGCGCTTCTAAATGTATTTGCAATTAGATTCAATTATCCACTTGTAATTGATGCAATAACCTTTTCAAATATCATTTACTCTAAATAAAAAAGTAAGTTACGACTAACTTTAGTGTTGATTTTAATTTTAACATAAAATCTACCAACAATTTAATGTTAAGTGTGAGATTATTGAACAAGTTAAAAAAAAAGTTGCAACACGCTTAATGTATATGCAAACATTCAAGGATGGATTGTGATTGACATTCAATTTTCATATCATTTTATGGAAGAAAAAAATAGTGTGTGCATCAAATGAATGAGTAATGAACAAATGAGAAATTTAATGTAGTAACACAGATTGTATAAATGAATGTAAAAATTAAAATTTTAAAGTGTAACAAATACATACTTTTAACTAATAAAAATTTGATTGAATTCTCAAAGACATAAATAAACATAAAATTGCATAAATGAAAAACACTAATTAATATAAGTTGATAATGATGTCATGAATATAAAATACATTAAAAGGTAAAGTTGATTGAATGTAAAAGTGCAACAAATGTGAAAGATGTGAGATATTACAGATAGATATATGAAAAATCACATTCGTGAAGATTTTAGTGACAAATATTTATCCCGTATTTTTTAATATTTATTAGTTATGAAAATGTCCTCGTGTGTCTTTTTATATTTATCAGTTACAAACAATCTAACTTGTATTATATATATATATATATATATATATTAATGACAAATACTTATTCCATGTTTATTTATTTATATTTATCAGTAACAAATATTTGTCTCATGTTCTTTATTGTATTTATCAACGAATATTTAGATTTTTTTATATTTATAGGCACCAAATATTTATCTCGTATTTTTTAAATTTATTAGAGATAAATATTGGTCCTTTGTTTTCTATTATATTCATTAACAATATATACTTTTTCCACATTCTAATTTTAATATTTATCGGTCACAAGTACTTGTCCCATGTTTTTGTATATCTATCAGCAAAAAACACTTTTCATGTGTTGATATTTATATTTAGGCATTTTTTTTTATGAATATATTTAGGCAAATGTTGTTTATAGCGAAAACTCAATTCGCCGAAATTTTCACGGTCTTGAATACAACATCATTTATTTTTGGTAACTTAAGGGTGATCCTCCCAACACTCCTCAATATATATTTTTTACTGGAATATTCGAGGAATTGATAATTCTGATTCTCATATTGCCCTTGAAGATTTTTTCTTTAATCATAAACCATTGTTGTTGTTTGTGCCTGAACCAATGGTGCCATTTTCAAATATCCCTGGTTGGTATTGTAATTCTATTCTAGTTACTTCTTATTGTTTAGCTAGCGAATCCTGGTCATGGCATAACTGATGTTGTTTGGTGGGATCTTTCCCCACTTTTATTAGGGAAGACTTTTATAGATACAGATAGATACAAGCTTCCAAATTATTGTTTACCTTAGGTCTCTTGCTTTGTATTTTTGGCTTTTTGTTTTTGTTTTTCTTTGAGGGTTTTGGTTTGGTCCCCTCTTATACAATTTTCCCTTTTTTATTAAATTTTCTGAGCGAGGTGGTAGAGAATGGGGGTAGTTTTGGGGTGCCAAAGATTGTTGTTGGTGTTGTTTATATTGAAAGTTGAGGGTAATTTTGAAGAAAAAAAGTGAGCCCAAAAGATGCAAAAGAGACTATTTGCATTTAGTGTCAAAGGAAGTGTTGATGCTTCATCACTATCCGAATCTTTTGGAGCTTATCAGATATATTTGGACAAAGAGTGAGATATTTTCATTCATCCTATTTTTCGAGAAAGAAACTTTTGCGCGGATATACTTGCAAAACTAGGTGTTAATCATTTAGAGTTTCTTGTGATGGTACATCAACCATTACCATGTCTATCCTGAGCCTTACTAATTGATGTTATGAGAGTGTCTTTTATTAGGATATAGTTTTTATTTGCTTTTATTTTTCTTCTTCTTTTGATTATCTCATGCAACAAAAATAAAAGATTATTTTCTTTATATATAGTATAAATATTTGACAAATACTTGTTTCATATTTTTTATAGATCTATGAATGACAAATACTTATCCTAATTTTTTTTTTATTTGTCCCATATTCTTTATATTTGTCTCCTCTAATTATTATTTTTCGCTCTAATGCTTTGTTTTTTGACACGAGTCTTTAAGTTGTCCAAGATATCTTATACGATTGCCTTCAACTTTTTGGGTGGTTGTAGGGAGACAATTTTCTACTCCATGTAAATATATGATATTTTATTTTTCATTTTTTTGAGTAATTTTTTTTACAATAGTGATGGAAATATTATTCATTTGTATGCGTCCAAAAGTTCTAAATCCACATTTAATTCATCTATTGCAAAGACATAAAAATTTGTAAGAGAGATTTTTCAAATATCCTAAACTCGAGTACAAAAATTTGAATGTTACACGTGCTAATATGAAAACAAGACCAAAAATTTTGATAAAAAATATTTCAAGAACCCTTATTTGATGAAATTTAAAAAAAAAATATTAGAAACGGGATATCATACATTTATAAGTACCATTCCTCAATCCTTAAAAAAAATAAAAATAAAGTACCATTCCTAAAAAAAAAAATACATTTATAAGTACCAAAAAAACGTTAGTAAAAAAAGTACAAAAAAACTGTCAGCGACACAATTATCTTCCCTCCACTCTCACACTTCCACTAGCCGCCGCGACCGCATGAGAGTTTAGAACCGAACGTTTTCCTAAACCGGGTTCGTTATATACCGATTCTTTTGGACTTCCGGTTTTCCGTGCCCGTCCGGACCAGTATCAAATCCGGTTGAACCGGCTGGTCCGGATCAGTTTTCTCTTGGAATTGAATATATAAATTCAGAAAAAAGAGAAGTAAAGGAAGTAGCAGAAAAATCAATAGCTATGAGAATCGTTCGAAAAGACTTTGTGCGCAATGGACCTGGAAGCGTTAAGGTTGAATTCTCAATTCCCAATTTACACACAGTTATTCAATTCAATTGCAAAATTTGTTGTTAATCTTCGTTTTTTGATTCATAGATGGTGCCAGTGGATTCAGATGATTTATGGTATGCATATAACTTGATAGCTCCTGGTGATTCAATCATGGCTGTTACTATTAGGAAGGTTCTCAGAGAAGCTGCTAATGGTGGAAGAGATGCTGAACGTGTTAAACTCAAATTGGAAATTAAAGTTGAAGATGTATGTACTTGTTTTATTGTGTGATTTTATTAAGATGTATGTATGTATGTGTAAAATAAGTGTACATTTACTAATGGTATATACTAATTAAATTCTTTTAAGTATAGAGAATATAGGACATCTACTGTTAGTGTAAAATAGTTTTACATTGATATCCAATAAGAATCAAGTATGTGGTAGTGGTTATAAAGTGGGATTATGTGGGATTTGGTGAGTTTTAATTGGACTTAGTTGTAAAACTATTTTACACTGACGGTGTATAACCATTAAACCCTTAATTATATATATGTACAAAGTCTTACATTGTCGGTGTATAGAAATTAATATCTTTTTGTTATGTCATAATAATAGGGTTTTGAGTTTTGTCTTGTATCTTTTTTGGGTTCCAGGGTGTGGATTATGACAAAGAAGGTTCTGTTTTGCGTGTTCGTGGGAAGAACATTCTAGAGAATGAACATGTCAAGGTACGGTAGAAACTCTATAAATTAATAATGTCAGGACCGGAGAAATTTATTAATTTAGAGAGTTATTAATTTATCGATAAATTAATAATTATTAATTTAAAGAGTTTTTAAGTAATTATACAGTAGATACCA
>Ga0315915_1009294_pt1 | contig 11215 bp, 7 predicted proteins | sample MpolbnodulesMG_FD_207738 | JGI IMG/M metagenome (GOLD analysis project Ga0315915, IMG submission 207738) | Medicago polymorpha root nodule microbial communities from Los Angeles, California, United States - branched nodules | ecosystem: Host-associated > Plants > Roots > Nodule | place: USA... | reverse complement strand
CTTTTTTTTTTGTCTAAAATTTGTGTGATTATAAAAATAGGCAAATACCCCCCCTCAAATTTAAAACTTATGTAGCAAATACCCCCCTCAAATTTAAAATTCATGTGCAAATATCCCCCTTAAATTTAAAACTTATGTGCAAATTACACTCTGAATCGTTGAATTTGTAACAACTAAGCTCCTTTGAGTTATAAGAATAGGGGCATACGACTTTGTGGTGATGGACATCACTGAAAATTTCTTAAACCGTTGCATAATTTATTCAATTGGACTATGAAGGGATGTTCAATTAGGAACTATTAAAAAATGACATTATTGTAAAATATAGTGGGTCATGTTTAATTAGAGATGAGAAGCTTTAAAAAAATAGAGATGAGAAACATCTCTAAAGCATGCCACAATCTTTATAAAGGTAGCACTGAATTACGTTATTCTAAAGCCAGGTTCATAGGGTGTGGATCCATGATTATTGAGGTTAGTAGGTGTCACTGAATTAAATGATTTATTCAATGCCTTCTTGTTGAGATAATGTTAGCATAAGACATATTTGCAGGCGTGCGAGTTTATATGAGATTGCCGAAACAAAAAATGGCTGAGTTGTTTAGGAAGATAGAGTAAGAAAACCTTATGATAGAGATTAGTAGTAGTTAATCACAATCATAATTAAAATCTAAACTAAAGGTTAAGATTTTGAGTAACTATATGGACTTACTATTGGAGTCAATAAATCTCTTCTCTTTGTTTTTATATATTATCCCAATTTCAAAATAAGTACAAGCCGGTTACGATGAGGTTAGTACAAACCAGCAAGCACACACCGTAGGGTGTTTTGATTCCTAATATACGATTACAAATTTTTATTAAAATAAAATCTCATTGTTTGCAAACCCTAGGCCAAGGTTTTTGATACGCCATTGTTCGAGCTAAGAGAGAGGAAATGGCGGCTCAATGAGGGTGGAGAGGGTGTTAAAATTGTATGTCGAATGTCTTTTATATAATGTCAAATTTCATTTTTTGTGTCAAAAAGTTATTTCCCTTAGGAAAAACTTATATGAACCACGTCGTCTAGTTAAACTTGAATAAATCTATTACCATCTCATTCAAGGACTTTTGAATATCTAATTATACTTTTTAATTGATATTATGCTCATTACTCTCAAATTATTATTATTCGTTTTACATTTACGATAATGAGAATAATTTGATGAAATTGTTATTTTATTTTATCCATTTACAACTTCTTCTAATTTGCGTGAAACAATTTACTATAACAATTTTCATGGGAGAGATGAAATATTATTTTGAATAAAGAATTCATTTGGTCTCTCGAACAATTTTCTCTCGTCCAATTTAATCCCAATAAAAATAAATCTAAATTAGTTTTTAACATTTTTATACTAAAGATAAATTAGCCACTCGATTTAAAGATTAATTATATCTTCCGTATAAAATGTGATGGACTGGATTCTATTGCTGCTGGGATAAACAACCTTCAAATCCACGTCAAACAAAGTGGTTAAAGAGAAGAAAATGTGTTTCGACAATTAACATATTTTTATACTATTTACGTTTGATATTTTTGGCTTTTTAACACCCGAGAATGTTGATTTCCTACAAAAAAAAAAATCATGCATTATATGTTATGTCTCATACATATATGAATATTGTATTTAAGATGATTGATTTCGTCGTAAAAAAAATTAACATCGCAACTTATTGTCCAATTATGTTTCATTTATGTGTAATCGTCTGTATATCAATTGAAATTTTACATTGACTCTATTGTTTTTAAAACCCAAGTATCGTTGCATTGTCTTTCACTCTTTTGACAATCAGCAATCACATCACAATTTCACAACGGAAGTTTCTTACGAAAAAATGGATTGAATTTTGGCGCAGCCTTTCCCATTCTATCTTCAAAACAAACGTCGGTCCCACACACACACGACATCTGTGTAAGCACATCGCACATTTTGAAATTTCAACGTTCTTCAAACAATGAAAACCAACCTGAACCACTCCATCCTTAACTTTTTGTTTTATTCTATGCAATGTTCCCTTCCTTTTGTTTCGTCTTAACAATGCAGTAGTAAGATAAAAAGACCTAGATAAGAAATAAGTTGAGGATGCTAATACAAGCACTAATAAACATTCTCATCAAATATGATAAATCCAACTATAATTCAACTCGAGCTTGCCATATCTAAACCTCACTTGGAGCATTCATTCATTCAATTATTTAGTTTTTGTTACAATGTTAATAATGTAGGGCTGTATATCTTTAGTCAAGTTCTATTTTAAGACATTATAGTTATGTATATAAATTTCAAGTGGTATTTGTCTGTGTAAAAAAGAAATATATTTGATAAAATAATGTGCTGTGCAAGCTGAATCGTCGTTGAATTGATCATTCAATAAAATAGAGAGCTTATAAGCGAATATATCTTCTTACGTGGAGGTTGAGTTTGAATTAACATTGGTTTAATTTTAAACAAGTTTTATATTTTATCGTTGTAGGGATAAATGTAAATCACTTTATAAGAATTAACATTGATGAAGTTTTATAAAATATGAAGAATATATTTTTTTTACTGGAAAGAATATTGGTATGGTATTAATTAACCCTATATAAAATATAAAAAAAAAAAAGTAGAATTGAAACAAAGTTTAAAAAGACACCGTCCACAACGCTATATGATATCACCTTCGTATTCTTCTTCCGCTTCCGTCAAACACGACTAGTCTAGACTTGTCCAAAAAACCGTTTAATCTCTCTTTCTTCTCCGATTTTCTCTCTTCTGCTAAATTCTAGGGTTTCAAAAACTTCATAGTATCAATCACCTTCATCTTCATCTTCATCTTCATCTTCATCTTCATCCTCATCTTCTTCTTCGTGATGACGACTATGGAAAGCTTAATCGGCTTGGTTAACAGAATCCAACAAGCTTGTACTAAACTCGGTGACTATGGCGGTTCCGATTCCAACAACACTTTCTCTTCTCTTTGGGAAGCTCTTCCTTCCGTCGCCGTCGTCGGTGGTCAGGTACCGTTGCTTCTACAAACTTCTAAATATTGAATTTCATTTTATTATATATTTTACTTTATTTATTTTTGGAGATGAGAACAGAGTTCAGGCAAATCTTCGGTTTTGGAGAGTATCGTTGGACGTGACTTTCTACCTAGAGGATCAGGTTCTCTTTCTTTTTCCTTTTTTTTTTTGTCTTTGTTTTTAGTGATTTATTTTGGTTTGTGGAGTATGTTAGTAGGTGTTTGGATAAACAACTTATTTTGCAGCTTATAACATAAACGCTTATCATATGAACAAGCTATTTCTATAATATAAGATGCAATAGTGAAATTGTTTTCGTAAGCTATCCTGAAGAGTTAATGGAAATAATTTGAAAATAGCTTATACTGGTTATTAAAAAAAATGAAATACCGACATAGACACGTTACAGACATGTCAACAGCAGTAAAAATTTGAAAAAACTAATGAATTGAACGTAATCACCTGTGTCGGACATCAGACAGGCTCTCTATCAAAAGTGTCCGTGCTACATAGAGTTTATCAACATGTCGTAAGCTGTTTTCATAACTTCTACCAAACAGTATCACAAGTGTTTATGCTAGTAGATAAGTTCAAATAAGCCAATCTACACAGGCTCTTAGTCTATTTAGGTAATTTAGTTATATTTTGTGTTGTTGCTTGCGATTTGTAAGTTGATGTGTGTGTTTGTGAATTGAATTTGAAGTGGAATTTGGATTTGAATTGCAGGGATTGTGACGAGGCGTCCATTGGTGTTACAGCTTCATAAGATAGAAGATGGTGAAAAAGAGTATGCTGAGTTTCTTCACAGACCAGGAAGAAAGATAACCGATTTTGGTAATGTTGTTCATTATATCTATATTCTGTTTTCTTTCTTCGATTTTTATTGTTTTTATTGCTTCTTTAATATCTGTGTAGTAGATTATAAGTTGATGTGTTTGATCCGTTAGTCGAGATATGTAGTGTAACACACGATAGCATATTCACTCACTAATTTTGGGAATAAGATACTCTTCTTTTTGTTTCTTCTATTAATTAATGGGTTGTTTGTAACTGAAGTCGAAAGCTCCTTACTTGTTAGCGAACCTTTTGAACTTGTTTGGTTTCATACCTGTATATCATCTTAATCGGCCTCTATTATGTTTTAATTGTTTGCATATGTGTTTCTTCCGTAATTTTGGTGGCAGGTTTTATGCTTTACTCTATTAGACTCGTTCACATTTTTATGTAATCATAGCATTAATCTTTCGAGTGATTTGTTTTTCATCATTATTCATGGACTAATAAATAATAATCAAGCTTACCAGTGCAAGAATTTGAATGCTATTGCTAAATCTTTTTTTAGTGTAGTTCATATATATGACAATAATGTTTATGTCTTTATTTTTTAATTCTGGTTTTCCTGATGCAGCGGTGGTTCGCCAGGAAATTCAAGACGAAACTGATAGAATTACGGGAAAGACAAAGCAAATATCTCCTATTCCAATTCATCTTAGCATTTATTCTCCAAATGGTACGATTCAATGGTTGCTGTCTTTTTCTGAAAATTTTAGTAGATGTTTGCTGTAAACTCACGTTTGACACTTCCATAGCTTACTTTTGAATTAAAGTAATTTTTGGTATTGAAATATAGAAAATAGTTCAAAACAGAGGTATTGGTATTTTTTTACCTCCCAAGTAGTTTTCTAATGAATATAACAATTCCATACACTGTGTGCTTGTTGGCGAAGTAAGCTCCGTCACATAAGTCATTGGCTGAACACTATAAGGAATCAACAATCCCATTCTTTAAAATGAAAGATGCAAAATCTTCTGCTTGAAACAAATCCTTGATTATTTTCCATCCAAACCTCTGAATCTGCTTCATGAAATTCCCCCCCGCATTTCTGTGTGAAGTTGAGAATGTATAAGACAGAAAATTTTCCATGTTTGCTGGATAAGCCCAAGGCTATCAGAAAATTGCTGCATCTCATAAGCTAATAACATATTTACATTTTAAATGGAACCCTAGGGTAGCAATATTCTTAATCAATTGTGCTATATGACTGTAAATCTTTGGGTGAGGTGCAAGGGATTGGAGTTTAGGGGGGATAGGGATCTTGAAGAATTTCGGGGGCCCTAGGGGGAATGCTTTCCACTCCTTCCTTTCATGCAGCCTGCACATAGCATTAAGGATCTGAAAGGAAACAGAACTGCAATCTCTCCCACCTGCTAGTGAAGATAAGCAAAAAGAGTCAAGTAAAGGCAAAAGTGATAAAAAAAAATAAAAAACCAGAGGGATCCCTCAATCAAAAAATCTTGGATAATAAAAGTTTCTCGAAACCTTGCCAAATGCTACTACATATTCAGGTGATCAGGGAAGAGTTAGAAAAGAAATATCGAATAGAAAAGGGAAAATTTCAAAGAAAATAATGTGAACAATCTATATAAAACTGGAACCATTTAACCAAGGAAAGGAAGAATAGTCTAGAGCGATAAATTTGCCAAAGACTAGAATAACACTGAATTGTTGGTTGGACATCCTAAATATTTTATGGTTACCTAGAAGCTGTTTGCTTCCATTTTAATGGGGCGGGAGGATTAGCACCTCTTTTTGTAGGATCTAGCTAGTTACCTGCTCTCTAGGTAGTTGCAACTACCTCTTTTGCAATTTCTTGAATGTCTTTTTTAGTGTTTCTTTAGTTTCACGTGTTTAAGGTTACGGCACTTCGAAAAAGGATTTGAATTTTTTAATTTTAATTTTTTTTTTTTCATTTGATAAAGGTTTAAGTGTATATTTAATATTTATTTTTTAACTTTGCATTTCGTTGATGTATAACTATATATGGATCAGAAGAGACTAGTTATTCAATGGTTTTGAAGTCTACCAATCATATTTCGTGATTCCTAATTCAATTTCTGTTTTTTTGAGCAGTTGTCAACCTAACTTTGATTGATTTGCCGGGGTTGACTAAAGTTGCTGTAGGTATAATTTGCATTCAACTGTTGCTATAAATTTTTTATTTTAAATTTTAAAAAAAAATATGGTGCTCAAAATGATAACCTTTAGTGAAATGTTCACAACTATGTCATTTTCAGAAGGACAGTCTGAGAGTATTGTTGAAGATATTGAAAATATGGTTCGATCTTTTATTGATAAGGTAAAAGGAAGTTGTTCCATTTTTAATTTATCCCCATTATTCTGGTTGAATGTTAATTTGGATGATGTCCCTATAATATTATTAAGGAAAATTTCGATGCTATATGGGAATGAATGTTTGATGGTAATTTGGTAAAGAACCAATTAGAAAGTAAGTAGTGTTGCCATCTTGGATTGATGAAAATGATAAATTTGATGAGTGGCCACACAAGATGAGACACTACTAGGAATGGAATCTGAATGGTTTAGAGAGAATGTTGGGATAGCATCTGTTATAGAGAATACGGGAGTCTCGTTTTCTATGGTTTGTGTATGTCATGGATGGAGGATAGTCAGATCACTAGAGGTAGAGGAAGACCTAGAAAAAACATAAGAGAAACTATTAAGAAGATTTAGAGATCAATGAGTTGGATCGTAATATGGTTTATGATAGAACATTATAGTGTAATTTGATCCATGTAGCCGACCCCACTTAGTGAGATAAGGCTTGGTGGTTGTTGTGTATGTATGGAGAAGACCCATAGTTCATGGAAGCACTACCATAAGGGCAACCCGGTGCACTAAAGCTCCCGCACACACAGGGTCCGGGAAGGGGTCCTACCATTCGGTGTATTGTACGCAGCCTTACCTTGTTTTTTACACAAGAGGCTGTTTCCAAGACTTGAACCCGTGACCTTCCAGTCACATGACAACAACTTTACCAGTTGCGGTAAATTAAATGGAGAATCATTTAACTGGTAGAGATATAAAGACCCAAAAAAATTATAAGCCAAACTATTAAGAGAGGTTTTGATTAAAAGGTCCACATTAGACATTAGACATGGTTCACAGTAGGACATTATGGCGTTGATTGTTGATGCTCTTTTCATTTATTTGTTTTGCATTGGGGCTACAATTATGAACTGCATATTGTCAAACAAAATCTCTTACTATGCTTCTAATGGTGAATTAACAAGAGAGATAGCATCAAAATTCATATTTTCTTTAACCAATAATTTTTGCTTTTGGCAGCCTAATTGTATCATACTGGCTATATCTCCAGCCAACCAGGACATAGCAACTTCTGATGCTATCAAAATTTCCAGGGAAGTGGACCCCTCAGGTATGTTAATGTACCGTGGATCTATTGCTTCTTGCCTTTGGCCGAGTAATTGTCTGTCACTAAAATCCTTGTCTGTTAACTGTCCAGGTGAGAGGACATTTGGCGTGCTGACAAAGCTGGATTTGATGGACAAAGGAACTAATGCATTGGATGTAATCTCTCTCACACTCTCTCTGGCATGATTCCTTTTATAATTGGTTTGTCCTTTCACCTGTTTTTTTTCCCTTTTAGGTCCTTGAAGGGAGATCTTATCGTCTGCAACATCCTTGGGTCGGTGTAGTAAATCGATCTCAAGCAGATATCAACAAAAATACTGATATGATTGTTGCCAGGCGCAAGGAGGTTGAGTATTTTGAAACCAGTCCTGACTATGGCCACTTAGCCAGTAAAATGGGTTCAGAGTACCTTGCAAAACTGCTCTCACAGGTTTGTATTGTGGAAAGTTGTTTGCCTTTAATGAAATGTAGTATAATTTAACACTGTTTGATTATTTTGCAGCACTTGGAGTCAGTAATTAGGGCACGGATACCTAGTATAACATCTTTGATAAACAAAAGCATCGAAGAACTTGAATCAGAGATGGATCATCTTGGGAGACCAATTGCTGTTGATGCGGGGGTGAGTGGTTTGCATTTGTATTTATTTCAGGATGAGTATAGGCTTTCTATACATCGATTATAATTACATTTTAACTATATCTTTTTCTTTTAGGCTCAACTATACACCATCCTTGAACTTTGCCGCAAATTTGAACGTGTATTCAAAGAGCATTTAGATGGAGGGTAAATATATTCTATCATGCTATACTTTATCTCTATTCTATGACTTTTCTGGGTGGACAGCATGTATAGTTTATAACTTGACGTTTTGGGTCGATACTTGGGTAAAAAATGCTTTTTTATTCCCGCCTTTGTGAAATAGCTTCTGCATAAAGAAAAAATATTTTAATGGAAGAAAGTTATTGCTTAAAATGCTCTTACTTCAAACTTGATATTTGATTCTTTTTACAATAACCATCAACCATGAATTAAATTGGACATCCCAACTCAACAGTGTTCTATTTGTTTTGAGTTAGCGAAATCCAAATTTAATTCTTAGTTATGTTTTCACTGCCGGTTCTTTCTGAGAAAAACTTTTCATACTGCTATGCGAAGGATGGCAGATTTAATATACCAACTGAATATTTAAGCAATTTGGAATGATTTTGTGAAGTTAGCTTTTTGTGATGGACAAGTTGATAGGTTTTCTTTGATTACACAATCACCTCTCTTGTTTATTGTCACAGGCGGCCAGGAGGAGATAGGATATACAATGTGTTTGACAACCAGCTTCCTGCTGCTTTGCGGAAGCTTCCGATTGACAAACATCTTTCTCTTCAGAATGTGAAGAGAGTGGTGTCAGAGGCAGATGGTTACCAGCCTCACTTAATTGCCCCAGAGCAAGGTTACCGGAGACTGATTGAAGGGACTCTCAGTTACTTTAGAGGCCCAGCCGAAGCTTCAGTTGATGCAGTAAGCAGCCCTAGTCGTTTTCTTTTTTGCATTTGTGTTAAAGCTAACATGAACAAAAATACTAAGCTATATCTCTATGATCTGGATGTAGGTTCACTTTGTACTAAAAGAACTTGTGAGAAAATCCATAGGTGAAACTGAGGTAAATTTTTTGGATTCATTTTGTAGTAAGCCCTGTTTGAAATGTACTTAGAATAGTCAATAAAGCACAAATTGTGTCTCTGAACAGGAATTGAGACGTTTCCCTACCCTTCAAGCCGAATTAGCTGCGGCTACAACTGAGGCTCTGGAGAGGTTCCGTGATGAGAGTAAGAAGACAACTATCCGGCTTGTGGATATGGAGGCTTCATATCTTACTGTGGATTTCTTTCGTAGACTTCCTCAAGAAATGGATAAAGCTGGTAATCCAGCTCAACCTACTAATCCATCTAATCGGGGTAATCCAGATCAACCTACTAATCCATCTAACCGTGCTGGCATAAATGACGATCGATACGGTGAGGGGCATTTTAGAAGGATTGGATCAAATGTGTCATCCTACATAGGTATGGTGTCGGACACACTCAGGGTCACTATTCCAAAGGCCGTGGTTTATTGTCAAGTCAGAGAAGCAAAACAGTCATTGCTAAACTTTTTCTACACACAAATAGGAAAGAAAGAGGTACTCTCTCTCTCTCTCTCACACACACACACACACACACACAATGGAAAACTCACTTCTCTTCCTTATCCATGCAATTGCAATTTTGGATTTATCTTTCATGTCCAACCTCTTTTGGTAACAAAGACATTAAAAGCAATCGAATAAAATACTATCAGTGTTTTTATAAATGATGCGGATTAAATGTCTTGATTATGGAAGGAGAATAGTCTTGGGCTTGGATTAGATTTCCTTTCAAACTGATATTCTACTAGGAGTTTGTTAACTAAAAGGAATACATTGAAATCATTTATTTGATCACATAGCCAGTGTCCCCATATGAATTTTTCAGTACCGTGTAAGTGTATTTTTGTAAGCATGATGAGCACAAAAATTATAAGCATGGTATAAAATATTGAACTTTCTCATTCTGTCCTTACTGTTTCATGCTAAATTCAATTGCTCTCTAGTCTACATCTACATTAATAAAAACATTGAACATGTCCTATAATATCCTAGCATAAAATCTGCCGTAGACCATTACATGGATGTGGTTCCTCTAAAGTGAACTCACTTTAGAAGGTACACTAACAATTGGATTTATAACCTTGTAAACATACATTTATGTGAATGTGGCTAATTATGAAACCATACATTTATGCTCATAATACCTGTTTTATTGTTTTCATTATATCCGAGATTTTGACTGCTATTAATGTTGGTGCAGGCTAAACAGCTATCTGATATATTAGATGAAGACCCTACTGTGATGGAGAGAAGACAACAATGTTTCAAAAGGCTTGAACTATATAAAGCAGCAAGGGATGAAATTGATTCGGTTTCTTGGGTAAGATGAGCTTGGTTGCTATTTGACTGTCTTCAGTGGGTTGTATTATATGTAGCCTGTAGTTATTGATGGTGGGTTGAGTACCCAGATTTGATTTTTATAGTTTGTATTATTTAGTTGCTAAGCCATTTTTTTATTTCTCAATTTATATGATCACGTTATTATTTGTATTGTCTGAAGAGTTGATATGTACGTAAGCAGCAGCACGGACCACTAACTATTCAACTTTGATCAAAATTGAAAGTCATACTTGCACATTACAATTCTGAATTGTGTTGTGTACAGCTGTTTAATTAGATAGTAGACTATGCATCTCAACACTTAATCAATAACGCCATTCATATGAACGGTGAGATATCACACGTAATCAAATCGCGTCCCAAATCTTAGTATGTGAATGCATCTCAGCTGATTTTCTTGTTTTAGAATTTTTCCATTTGTCCCTTTGAAAAAATCTTAAAATAATTAGAATGCTATCATTTTGTTCCCTTCATTAATATGTGGCAATGTCCAGTTGTTTAAATTTTTGCCGCATCAGCATGACATGGATATTAAAATAGAATATGTTTTCCTTCTTCTTAGAGAACTAAAATCAATACTAGTTCAAATGTCTGAAACTACGATATAAATAACCTAATTAACTAGTGTCTTCTCTTGATGTTGCTATAGATCTCTCTCTTAGGCTGCTTCAATAGAAATTCCACTCGCATTTTCTTTGTTTTATTAAAGAGTTGGATAAATTTAACTATTTTTTGTAGATCCTCAAACACATTATATCTAAAGAGTGATGTTACATTTTACAAAAGGTGATCAAAACGAAATACACAAATCCATGGAAATCCTCTCTATCTATCTATCTATCTATCTATCTATCTATCTATCTATCTATCTCTCTCTCTCTCTCTCCCCCCCCTCTCTCTCTCTCTCTCT
>Ga0315915_1009292_pt1 | contig 11218 bp, 7 predicted proteins | sample MpolbnodulesMG_FD_207738 | JGI IMG/M metagenome (GOLD analysis project Ga0315915, IMG submission 207738) | Medicago polymorpha root nodule microbial communities from Los Angeles, California, United States - branched nodules | ecosystem: Host-associated > Plants > Roots > Nodule | place: USA... | reverse complement strand
TACCCAATACAACTCCCGTTCCAATAAGGCTAGCAACATCCACAACCCCGTCCTTAGGTACCTTCAACGAGTCATGGCTTGCACAATATGAGGTAGGAAAGAGTTGGGAACAACTAGGACGGATGAGATCTTCATGCTATGGGCCATGCTTCACGACCGCCCTGTGAATACCTGTTACTACTTGCTTGACTATCTAGCCTCTTTAAGTTCAAAACCCGAAGGTAAGGGAGAGATAGTAGTAAGTGGTATCATCACCTATATAGCTAGGAAGTTCGGAGTGGGTGAGGACCAAGGTTTAAACCGAATCGAGGGCAACCATAGGTTAAATATAGAAACCCTCGTTGCTATGTTTTATATAGGACCAAAATAGAGGAGGTCCATAGATAAAATGATATTATCTATGGTCCTTGTTATGCAGAGGGTTGGATGATATTAAGCTGAAATGGTCCGTAGATAAAATGATAAAGCAGAATGATATTAAGCTGAAATGTAAAACTATTTTAACAAGGACCAAAATGTTCTGGAAAATAATTAATATAAAAGCAGAATGATAAAACAATATTATAAGCTGGTTTTAAATGTTAGTTTATCTTTAGATATTTATGCAGTTGTTTTATCTTGGACCATAATGTGTTGGATGCAACTGTATAAGGGTTGTAACCCTTTGAAAATTATTCCTGAAACTCATTTAAGTTTATATACTCAAGAAGATTCTTGGTAAATGTTACTCTAACAAGATTAAAGTATTATAACAATTGATTTATACAGGACCAGAATGTTTTGGATTAAATAAACTTTAAGTGTTTAAATAGTTTTGACAAGGACCAGAATGTTCTGGATGAATTAAAGCTTAACTGTTTTAACAATGACCATAATGTTTTGGAGAATGATTATATAGGCCGAATAAGAAAAATGATATTAAGTTGAAATGTAAAACTATTTTAACAAGGACCAAAATGTTCTGGAAAATAATTAATATAAAAGCAGAATGATAAAACAATATTATAAGTTGGTTTTAAATGTTAGTTTATCTTTAGATATTTATGCAGTTGTTTTATCTTGGATCATAATGTGTTGGATGCAACTGTATAATTGATATTGAATGAAATAATAAAGCAATATTAATGTCTAAGTTTGGACCAGAGAACTCTGAATTAATTTGGTTGTGATTAATTAGGACCATAATATTCTAAAGAGATTAATAAATATTAATATGATTGTGATAGTATGTGTAATATGATTGTAATAGTATGTGTATATAGTGTAACTTAAATAAAGAGAGAAAGGGAAGAAGAATAACACATGAGATTTAGCCTGGTGCACCAAACTCGGCTACTTCCAGTTCTCACACCTTGTGTGAGATTATCCACTATAGTATCTTGCTAACAGAAACCTCTGACTAGCACTTTAAGTTCTTGATCACACCAGATCAGTCTGTTACACCCTATATTATCAACCTCAACAGGCTTCTACAATTCTTTGCTTTCGCACAAGAAAGGTTGTTACACTTCTTTCTCAAACTATTGTTACGATTAGACTTGAGAATATAGCACACTTTATATGATGGGATTTGGTTTGGATCAAATAAATTTCTCAACACATGTTTGAGATTTAATAAACAAATTCGAATAAGTATGATCCAAAAGATATAATGAGAGAGCTTGGAATTTGTTTGTTTGTGAAGAGCTTTGTGTGTAGTGATGATTTTCACTTGAGAGAATGCTTGCTTTCAAAACACTTGCTTTCAACCTTCAAGACCACTTGTATTTATAGATGAGGAGTGACTTGGTGATCAAGAGTGAAAATAGAGTTGTTGTACACGTTTTGTGCAGTTGTCCAAAGCTTCAATTGATTTAATTTTTCTTCTTGAAACTGACCAGAATAGTCTCTAAAACGTTCTGGATGTTCAACTGGCCTTTGTTGCTTTACGTGAATGAGATGCATCTCTAATGAGTTGTTGCTTGCTATGTTAGAAACGACATTTCTTTTGTCATTATACTTTGCTTTGGTGATGTCATGATCTTTAATCACATGTGTTCTTTATCCTTTGATGAGATATTTTTCTTTTAATGGGCTTTGCTCCAAATAGGTCGTAATTCATTTAAGGCCCAAGACAACATCTTTGAAATGAATATTTTGTCACGCTTTCCTTGTGTGTTGACTTATTCTTTTTTATGTACATGTTTTATTTGCTTTGTGTAACCAGAATGTTCTCAGAACATTCTCATGAAACAATTCTCACAAAATAAATTAGTAGATAACAAGATTAAATATTGCATAACTTTCCCTTTAAAAGATTAAAAATTTTGTTTTACTCTTTGAGAATTGTTTCGAACATTGTCAGCATGAGGATAGCTTACTTCCAATGTTCAAGAGCACGATAACTATTGGAGCTAAAGGCGGAAGATACTCCGAAAAAGCCACCATTACAATTTTGTATAGCACAACCGGTGAGATTTTGAGACATATATATTCCCATATGTTTCTACTCATTTCTTTCATTATGAGTGTTCCATGTTGGATTGCTATTTTTGCTTGAAATTTCGGTTGTTCTCTACGGACTATCGGTTGTATTATCATACATATGAGGCATTTGTTTTTGGTACCTAGAGCCTTTATCAAGCCACCTTGAATATTATTATTTATCCTTTTCGAAACCACTTTGAGTCTGATGGTCGGATTAGGCAAGTGTACCAAATCGTTTATCAAGTAATAAGGTGATAAGTAGAGTATCCTATCCACATGGATTATCATTTCTTTCAAACATTTTGTGTTACTTACTTTAAGTTGATGATATAAAATAAAAGAGACAAGGGTTATAGATTGCAATTTTTATCTGTTTTGCAACAGAGCAAGTTACCTGTTTTTGGTTGCAGAAAAGTAAGCAACGGTTACGACTTTTTGAATCTCCCCTATTTATTTTGTTGGATATTAAATAACATTCATGTCGTGTTTAGTTATCTTAAGTAAACTATACAGGTGATGAGGTCGTTGGGATGTTCTAACCTAGTCGGTTGTCAAGTTGCACCTGTTGATCGCACGATGATCCTTACATGCGGGGTCTATACTATCTCGGTTGATCTAAGTCTATCCCTCAAATGGCTAATTGTACATGATGATTGCACAGTGATCCTTACGTGCTTGGTCTTGCTAATTCAAAGGTAATTGAAACGTAGACTTAAATTGGTGTTTCAAGATTTTCAAAGGCAATGAAGGACAACGTTCCTGTAGGTCGGCCCATCTATGAATATTAGGACACTAATAGCACACTCTCCTTCCCCCCTAAGTATTTATACAAACGGGCAACTCTATCAGCGTCTACCTTACCTAGAGGTCGGGGACAATGGTTTTACTAGGTTTATTCCCATCGATGCTTGTTTCTCTAATTACTAAACAAGTTATCTCTTAGGTTCAGCAGATTTGACTCAATATTAGTAATGTCACCTCCTGAGTACTTACTACTAGGGTCAACTTTCTTTCGGTATCTTTCGTCAAGTTTACTAATCACTTACTTCCTAGACAGATAGTTACTAGTATAAGGATATAAATATAAAGATATAAGCATCCAGATAGCAATAACAATGTGAAGCCCTGTCACGGCCTAAGTATCTAATCTAGGGTTGCACCTCGCCAAAATAAATTAATCATAAATAAAACTTAATAACGAACAAAAATAAACTAAATTAAAACGACATTAAATTAAATAATTATCCAACCAAAGTAAATTGAGGCTCATCTTCGAAACCTAACCTATAAATATCTAATTACACATGATAACTAAAATAGAAATACAAAAAGATAGAAACATACCATAGAGAAGATAGAACTCCTCCTTGGCTCCTAGAATAGCCTTCATCTTGAACTGCTCTAATTCTGAACAAGAAATTGTGAATGAGGAAGGATGATATTTATAGGGAAAGTTTCTACCTAACTTGGGCTAAAGTCATGGGCTTCCAGGGGCGAAAAAGTCACGAAAAGTGACTTTTTTCTGCAAGTAACCATGTGCTCCGCGCCTAAGGTATGCACCTAGCGCATGTTCCTGAGACTTTCAAGCGCCTACAAGCATGTGCCAGGTGCTTTAGTTCATCACTTTGAGGCGTCATGCGCTTTAGTGTATTACTTTCCTGTTTTCGTGTATTCTTCGCTTGTTGAGGGTTTGTCTTCATAGTTAAATTGCCTTAGACATTGAAAACATAATTCCTCCCTTTGTAAAGTCTTCCGAGGCCTCTTGAATCTTCATTCTTCATCTTCCCAAGGCCCAATAATCTTCGCTTGATTTCTTCGTGAATTACGTCAAGAACCCCCTAAAACTGCTATGTTTTAGGAGGAATAAAATTACAAACTCAAATATAGAAAGCATTACAAATGTTCCAAAATCATAGGCAATTGATCTAATACTCCTTTGGTTTGCTGGTAAAACCTACTAAAATAGACTGAAAACATGCTAAGAATAATGTAAGATGACCTGTCATCAAAGCCTTCATGCATTAATTTTTTTCTTGGTTTACTTTTATGTGACTTTGCGTCGTGTCACAAGTTTGAACCCAATTGATTATAACTATTTGATTTTTCTTTTGGAGTTAGATAGGTTAGTGAAATACTTGTTATGGTTTGAAATTAAGTTTGGGGTTGCTCATTGGAATTAACAACTTTCCATGTTTGGCGATGGGTACTATTAGAACTTGGTTATCAAAACAAAACAAAAATGAAAATTAAAAATGTAGATAAAACATCAAAATGATGGTCTACAAAAAAAAATCAATAGACTTAAACAAAAATTTAGTCCCTTAAAAAAAAGTAGTTCTACTAGTGCCCAAATTCTTTGAATTGGCTACATCAATGAAAGCTAGTAACTCATAACAATGGTTGTAACACAATTTGTGAATGAAGTTAGAGGTTTGGATGGCAAAGTATTTCAATTAGGGAATCCTTAGGAACTAACTCCAAAGTGTTTGTTAGCCTACTTCCCAAATATATCTCGCCTTAATCTCAACCATGTAATAACCTTGAAAAGTCCTTTAAATGTGCGTGTGATGATGTATACCTTGAATGTCTATTTAGAACTGCTTCAATCTCATATCAAGGTACAACCACATGATGACTTGAGTGTGGCAAATGCCTTGATCAGCCCCGCTGCTTTAGGAGGTACATATTTGTATCTTAGAATTTTATGTGGTTGAACGTAAGAGTATCCTCTCTAAGTTTGATCCGCTTGCATGGAGGTGGTAAGCTAGTCAAGTTTGATAGTGGGAGGAATGACAATTTGAACAAAGCCTCTGAAAAGGCATGTTTATTCTTTGAATTCATGTGAATTCTAACTTCTTGCTATTGTGTTGCTTTAGGACAAGTAACGGTTTAAGTTTGAGGTTGTGATGACAGAGCATCATATGACATTTTGGCTATGTTTTTACTACTTTTTCTTTGCATTTGAAGACAAATAAGATGAGATTTAAAGGATTCGTCAGCGGTTTAAGTAACATATTGTTTTGTTTTCACTCAAATCGTTGTAATTCATTTTTATCCTAGATCATGTAACTTCATAAGTATTTTGAGTGTTTTGTAGTGAGAAATCATGTAAATCATCAAATCAAGACATCATGTGAAAGATCAAGGACGAAGAATTGAATACCAATGGTTCTTAAAAGGTTATTGAAGACAATACAAAGTGAGAAAAAAAATTATTTCAAGTTCCTAGCAGTTTCCAGACGAAAGAACGATTGAAAACGAGAAGAAAACGCGAGAAGTCGCACCTGAGGGGTTGCCTCATGCGCCCCTACGCATGTACCATGTGCCCCTGCGTATGGGATAACATTCCTTGCTGCCTCATGCGCCCTTGCGCATAGCCCTATGTGCTTGGCACGGAGTAAAACCCCCTTTTTGCTTGTTTTTCAAGCTAGATCGGCGGATAAAAGCTCGGTTTTCTTCTCTTAACCCGTAAGTAACCTATTGCTATAAATAGAGACATTTGCCCACTATTTTATTCATTCAGAAACATTGCCTAATTCCTTTAGTGATATGATCATCCTTCATGTGATACTCTCTCTCTCTCTCTCTCTCTCTCTCTCTCTCTCTCTCTCTCTCTCTCTCTCTCCCCTAGTCCTAGTCCTAACACACATCTAACGCAACATCCTCATCTCTGTTACGCTAATCTTATTGTGTGTTGGTTCTTTAGCGCTCAACACTCTATTCCCTACAATATTGTCCGTCTTACCGCTGTCTAATAAAATTTTCCCTTCAACTTGAGCGGTACTTTAGTATCACATAAAATTTAGACCTACTTATATTTCTTCGTCGCTTTGTAATATGGACCTTGGATATCTAAACCATGTAATTTAGTATGGTATGATTGACAGCTTTCACCTCTATGTTAGAAACACTTCACAATTTGCTAAAGTTACATTCTAAGTACCATGTCTTGCTTCTACTCAAGCATAATTCATACACTTTTAAGACTTGTCTTCATATATCCAACCTCTCATTTAACTCTTCCCTCGACTCTTCAAGCATAATTGCATCATATGCAAAATGCATACATTTGGATGCTAACTCTTGGATGTGTTATGTAAGTACGTTCAAAACTAAAATAAAAGGATAAACGCTTATGATTGACCCTTGGTGCAAACCTATCATACATCTTGATATTAGTTGAAACTCATTCATGAATATCCTTCATAACTCAAATATAAGCAATCCTAACCTTTTTTTTTCCTTGATACTTTCCACAAAATCTCGCTAGGCACTCTATCATACGCTTTCTCTAAATTAAGGAAAACCGAGTGCAAATATCTTTTATCCATTTGATATCACTGTATCACACGTCGTAGTAAGTAGATTGCTTCCATCATCGACCTCTCAAACATAACACCAAATTGGTTATCAGTAGTTCAAATATCTTTTCTTTGTATTAGTTCAATCTATTTTCTCCATAATTTCATGGTATCACTCAAAAGTATGATTCCACTAAAATTTGCACAATTTTGTATATCACCTTATTGTTATAGATCAGAATAAAAGTACTTTTTTTTACTCATTCGACATTTGTTTTAAACTCGTAATCTCATTAAAAAGTTTAATAAGTCAAAAGATTAAAAAAAAATGACCTAAAAAAAATAAGGAATAAAATTGTTATATAAAATAAATGAAGTTAAGCAGTCATAATGTAATTTTGTAAAAAAATAAAAATAATGAAGTTAATAAAGTGTAAATTTTTTGTTTTTAATTTGACCTCGTTAGTGGTACTATTCTTCATATAATAAGCAGTGTAAAATCAGTCCCCGTGAGCATAGTTCAGTTGGCCAGAAACATGCATTGTTATATATAGATGTCGAAATTCGAATTTCAAACATCTCATTTATTCATCTTAAAAAAATGTAAATTCTAGACACCAGACTACTTAAATAACAAAAATAGTGTAAAATCAACTCACAATTGTCATGCAGAACAAACAAACAAGATAGATAGTGAAAACACATGATACATTACATATATGAAATGAGTCCCATGGCATGGTTGGATTCTCCCCAAGGCAACATTGATTTTGACACCCCATACCGTATCCGTGACCACTGACATCCCATTACCTTTCAATAGTACTCATTCAAATTAAACTACCATATTAAAGTTCCTGACACATCCACACCCCCCACTTCCCATATTTCCCTCTTCTTCCCCTATCTATCTTCCATTCTCATTAATCATTTCACTCACCCCTTTCCCCACATTTATATTCATTTTCCCAAGACTTTTTCTCAGCCATCTGACACAATTTACCTTTACCCACTTTCGAGTTTCTGTATATAATATAATGTAAAAAATATACTTCATCTAACATGTACAAAACTTACAAATGACCTTGTACTATTCGCACAAATCTTATTATTTTTAACCATTAAATCAATAAATCACATCATAATTCATTTGTTTTAATGATAAATTTATCGATCAAAAATATAAGTATATAACACCAAAGCATAGAATTTCGAAAAATGTGTATCCTCTCAATGTATATTCATAGTAGTATAGTACTAGTATAGTATTTATTTACAACAAAAATGATTTTACAAAATCTACCATCCATTGGATTTGCATGATGATTACTCAAACTATTTCATTTCATAGCTCACGAGATGAGAATTCACTTTTCCTTTTCCAAACCGCACGGACATCGAATCAATGCTAGCCATGTCACCATTAATATACTCGAAGTACTCAAGTGGGTCCCATTAATGTCATCACCCACAAATTTTCCAGCTGTAAACCACTAATAATAATTTTCCTAAATTTTCATTTATTCTTCTCCATGCAATAATCACAATGTGTGTGAAAATCTACGTGTAAAGAATCAAAATGATACCCAATACAAATCCATTACGTGTCAAATTCTAATTGGCGTGAAACCCTTGAACTCCTATAAGACCTATCCACCTTTTCACTCAAAGAATGTAGGACCTGCCACGTGGCATCACCTTCATGGACCCTACTATTGAAAAGAAGTGCTTTCCTTGTACGTGGGTCCCACAAATTTCTTTGAATAACGCTAAGATTTGTGGCAGCCACTTTTTCTAATATCTCACCCAGCCTCCAAACATCTTTCTCCGCCACCGTGACTGAAATCTCCGGCCAGTTCACGGCGGAGGAAAATGGTAACCGGATACCATCCGCTATGATTACCGGCACACAACCTAAGGCAACGGATTCAACCAGTCTAGGACTCCATGGGGCCCACCCCAGAGGACATAGACAAAACACCGAACGTGCAATTTCTGACTGGTAACCGGCAAATCTATGTCTCCGTAGGTAAAACCTCCGGTCACCGCTGAATTTTTTCCATATCACTGTCCTCACCTTCCTTCAAGGACAAAACATAAATTCATTAGAAAATCATTAAAAAAAAATAATAAACAAAAAAAGTAATCTTAACATTTTTAAACCATGGCCGAATTAGTATATGGGTCAGTGTAATAAATGAAATAATTTGTCTCTAATATGAAAATATCAATCACTATTTTATATATTTTATTTGTTTAGAATTAAATTGGCTAAAGGATACTGGGGATAATGCGTAATAGAAGTTCAAACCTGTCGAAGTTCAAACCTCAACACCACTTATTAACCCTAACCGCTACCTACTTGATAAAAAAATTGGTCTTATATTAATTTTGTCTCATATAAAAAAATTGGTCCTATATTAATTTTGTCTCATATAAAAATGTATAATAATTTTGATACTACTTTTTATTGAGAGACAAATTGGGTTTTAGTCTTTAAAAATAATAAGCATATAAATTAGGATTTAAATTAGAGAGATTAAAAGTTAAAGTGTGATTACTTGCTGTAAAACCTTCCACTAACGTTCTTAGGATGAACCTCCATTTTCCCACGAAAGAAAACCCAAATATCTCGCCGTCCGTTCACCGGGAAATTCTCCATCGTATTCCGTACACTTTCCGGTGAAACAAACGGTGGAATCACAACATGTTCAACTTTCTGACATGGATGATCATAAGTAACACCAAACGTTTGTAACACAATCGAATTCTTCATAATCTCAGGTACCCCATCTTTCATTGCCACGTCCTCCTTCAAAACCCAAAAACAAAAACAAAAAAACATCATTAGAAAAACTCAACAAAAAAAAAAAACATTTGTAATTGTAACATGAAGTTGTTGGTTTTTAAGTATTTACCAGGGTGTGGAAACAAGAACCGAAATCATGTGAAGCTACGAAAACATGGTCGGATCCTGTGCTACGGTTCCAGAAAGGGTACACGGTGGAGATGAGATGAACTGCTGAAGAAATCAATGAACGTGCATGACCAATTGCTGGGAAGCCATTAACGGTGCTGAAGTTACAAGAAACGTAAACTGGTACAAAGAAGAAATCAGCTTCATAAGGGTCAAAAGTTCTTACATCACTTGTTAATAAAGCTCTATGAATAGCAACTTCTGAAGCAAATAAATGAGTTTTGCATCTTGGGTTTGTAAGCCAGTTTTTGTTGTATTTTGGTGGAAGATCATAGACAAATATTTTCAAGTTTTTCAAGTTAGGGTTTTGAGATTTTTGTGGTGAGGTTGTTTTTTTTATGGATAAGGATTGAGAAAGTGATTTTATGATATGGGTTGTTGATGTTATTTGATGATGTTTTGTGTTGTGGTTGTGGTTGTGATTGTTGTTGTTGCTGATGAGGTAAGAAGTGAAGAAATAGAGAGAAAGAGAAAGCCAAAGAATCCATTTGTAATATTTATGAAAATGGTTTTTTTCTTGTTGTTGAGGTCTAATACCATGTTTATGCATGAGTTTCATTTTAACATAGTATCCTTTGTTTTTTGAGGGTTTTTTCTTGTGATTCTGATCCATTTCATTTATTGAAAAAAAAAACTATAAGAAGTTGAGAGGTTGAGAAGGTGTTTTCTTGGTCTGGTATGGCTTAGAAGTAGAAGCTAAGCAAGCAAGAAACAGTGACAGGTAAGAATTAAGGTAAGGAAGAGAAAGGTGTGGGTTTTGTTAGAACTTCGTTATTGCATAGAGGATAAACAAATAGGGTATTTTTGTTTTATATTTTGGAAGGAAAATCGTTATGGCTTTTGAAATTTTATATTTTCTTATTACAGGGTGTACATGTACTGTATAGTCTGTAGTATTCCGAATTTCGATTATTCTCCAATTATTGAGTGGACAATTTAATAAGGAAAAGGAAAAGAAAGGGAAAATAATACAGAGACATAGAGAGGTGAATTATTTTGGAGGTCACATGGATGAGTATAATGAGGTAGTGATGGATCAGAAATGAGCTTGGTTTAAGCAGCATTAGCTTTGTTTGTAGATTACTTCATTTAGGTAATGTCCTAACTTCTACACTAAAATCGATTTTTACCATCATTAAATATTTTTCCCCAAAAGTTTTTCATTTTTACTTTTTATCCCACCTACTATTACGTAAACTCGTACGTAGAATTCATATTTTTAGATAAAATTTTACATAAAAGTTTATAATATTATAAGAATCTCTCTAAAAATAATTGAAATTTTTTAACAAAACAATAAATAAATATAAATTTACATTTTTGGCCATTAAAACTTCATATTTAGTTAAAAAAAATCATTTTTTGGACATATGTTTCCAATATTAAATGTACAATTTTATTAAAAAATACATGAGTTGACTTAAAAGTAGGGACCAAAATTGGTGATTGAAACTTTTATAAGGACAAAAAGTCG
>Ga0315915_1009290_pt1 | contig 11219 bp, 2 predicted proteins | sample MpolbnodulesMG_FD_207738 | JGI IMG/M metagenome (GOLD analysis project Ga0315915, IMG submission 207738) | Medicago polymorpha root nodule microbial communities from Los Angeles, California, United States - branched nodules | ecosystem: Host-associated > Plants > Roots > Nodule | place: USA... | reverse complement strand
CAGGGCCCAAAAATAATGTCCAGGTCCGATTTTTCTTCTTCTCAAGTGTGCCACCAATTATGGTCGGATCATAGAGTCAATTCCTTTTATTTCCAATTCCATTTTAGAACGCGTACAAGTCCTTTAAGACAATTCAATCCTCATCAATTTTTATTAAACCAATTTCCATTTTAAAATGTAAATTGGCTTTAAAAAAATAGAAGAGGCACAAAACAAAGGGAGACGAAAAAAATCAATCATAGAGAACCTGCAAACAAAAATCCAGAAAGACAAAATCCAGTAGTTTCCAACACAACCTCAACACCATTACCAGAACCATCATCACAAAGAAACCAATTCTCAAAAACCCTTGATCTTTCCGGTCATAAGAACACCACTATTAAAATTGACCCTGAACCACATTAACACAAAAAACCATCAAACAATTGTGAACCGTAAATCACATCCCAAACAATACAAACCCATCAAGAATCCGAAACCAGTAACCACATAAACTACACCACAAATCCAACCGATTCAAACAACCCAAACAAACCGGTTACCAAAACACCTACGCCAACAATCATATCCCTGAACCAATTCCAAACCCAAAAATACCAAAGGTAGTTTGTGTGTGACTGTGTTTATTTGCAAAGATTTAAAATGTATTTAGGTCAATTGTAAACCATAAATGAGAAAAATCATGCATGTGTCCTTTTATTTATTTTGCTTTATTTATATATTGAAAAAAAATGCAAAAAAATTAGGTTAGATTAAGGGGTTTTGTAATGATCCAACATCACTACGAAATTCTCGGATAAAAACAACAAAAACATTCAAATAACCAAAAATTCTTTTTCTTAGTAAACATTGATTTTCAATCAAGTGATTTTCCTTTTTACCTTTTTCTTAATCAAATTTCAATCCATTTTATCAATATTTGGAATCATTTTCTTTTAAAAAACACAAACAGATTCTATTTTGCCCTTTGGCTTTTTACTTTAAAACTTTTTCAAAACTAACAAAAAATACAAAACAAATCAATTGGTATTTTTACCCCGAACTACGAGATTTTGATCCCTCGCGGGTACGTAGGCAAAGGATTTTGTCCTTCCAAATCATAAAAAATTTAAAAAACAATTTTTCTTTTCCTTTAATCATCACTTTAACTCCATTTTTAAAAGTAAGTAAGTTATAGCCAAAAATAAATAAAATCAAGAGGTTCCCATAAAATACTATGGATATTTAAGGTGCTAACACCTTCCTTAAATATAACTAACCCCCGAACCCTAAATCTTTAAAAATGTGGTTTATTTTGAACTTTTTTCCCTTTCTTTTGAAAAATTAAAAGTTCAGTGGTGAATAAAAATTAGTGAGTCAACGCTAACCTAATAGCTTGATCTCCGAAAATCACGGTGACAAGGTTCATTTTGAAACATCGAATATAGAGGAAAAATTATACTGTTCAGGATTTAAGTCTTGGTACACTGAAAAAGTGAGATCGAGAAATGGAGTAGGCACTGTCGTGGATAAGGAGCGTAAGAAAGATATCCTGAATGTAAAGAGGAAAGAAGGTTGGATCATATCCCAAAAATTTATAGTGGAACAAGACACATTTAATGTTATTAGTGTCTATGCACCTCAAAACACCTTAAAGTAAAGCTTTGAGAGGTTTAAGAAGGCTTAATTCATGATATACTATTAGGAGAAAAAGTCTTTTTAGGATGGGATCTAAATGAGCATGTAGGAAGTGGTTTGCGTGGTTTTGAGAGCTTGTATAAGGGGTATGGCTTCAGGGACAAATACAAAGGGAAAATCCATCCAAAATTTTCCATCTTTGATTTTACTGTAGTTAATATGTGCTATAGAGAAGTTGAGGAACATCTTATCACATACAAGAGTGGCCTTGCGCGTTCTCATATATTTCTTAACTTTTAGGAAAATAGATAGAAATATTGGTTTGGACTATAAAAACAAACTGAATAGAGCTTGATTAGCCAACATAAAATTTTGATTATGGATCTATGCATTTAGAGGGGAACGAAGAGAGAAAGTCACGATATGGCTTCGAGGATCAAGTGGTTGCATTTAAAGGGGGAAACAAAGGTTTTTCCAACACATGATTTTAGAGGGAGGTTTTGAGAAATTTCAAGTAAGTGCAGATGATATGTGAGAGAAGAAGACACATGATACTAGACAAGTAGCAAAAGACATGTTGGGAAAATCAAGAGGTTTTATACCTAAGGGTAAATAATACTGGTGGTGGAACAAAAGTGTTTAAAGTCAAATGAGAATAAAAAAAATATTTCAAAGTTTGGTCAAAGTGTAAAAATGTTGAAACCTAGAAGAATTATAAGAGAGCTGAGAAAGAGAATATGAAGGCGGTGAGCGAAGCAAAAACAAAATCTTTTGACAGGCTATACCAATTCTTAGATATAGGGGGGATTACAAGAGATTTAAGTCAAGTGAATCGTATTGAAGATGCAAGGGTAAAATTTTGGTTCAAGAGAGAGATATAAAAGATAGAATGGAGAAGCATTTTCATAAGTTATTTAATGAAGTATATGAAATCTCATTGAATTCCAACAACCTAGACATGAGAGAGGAGGATCGAATCTATAACCACTATAGTCAGATTAAAAAATACGAGGTAAATTTTTTAAAAAAGGACGAGTAATGATAAGACAGTTGGACCAGACAACATACCTATTGAAGTGTGAAAAATTCTTGGAGATAGAGGCATTTGGTGGCTCACCAAACTTATTAACGATAATATGAGGAACCCAAAAATGTTGAATGAGTGTAGAAGAAACACTTTAATTCCAATCTAGAAGAACAAAGGGCAGATTCAAAATCGCGCAAATTGTAGAGGAATTTAACTTATGAGTCATACCATGAAGTTGTGGAAATAGTGATTGAATGAGGACTAAGAAAAGAGAGTCTATTTTTTTATAACCAACTTTGATTTATTCCTAAAAGGTCGGCTATGAAAACGATATACTTAGAAGTATGATGGAGCGATATACTTTTGGTTACAGAGAAATACCAACAAACTAGGTCCCCTCATAAACACTTATTATTGGAAGGATGCGTCCAAATGGATGAATCATGGATTCAAGAATTAGTTGGCTATCCACCAAATTCCTGCAGGACAACCGATTTGAAGTTAAAAAAAAAGCGCAAAATTATGTGATGGTGGATGAAGACTTGTACAGGGGGATGAAGTTCTCCTTGGGTGCATAAAGATGATGGAGGATTTAAGATCATGAAGGAGGTACAGGAAGGTTACCAATTTTCATTGGGGAGCAAAAGATACTTGATGACAAATTTGATAAGTGTTTCAAATTGTTCAAAGTAATCATATAGTAAGTTATCGTCTTCATAAAGATTGTTGTTTCTCCTTAGTAATTTACTGAAGTTGTGAATAAAAACTATAATTTGAGGGGATTTTGCAAGATTATTTACTAGACTTATGATCCCTTTTGACTCGGAGATTTAACGACAACTAGGTTTTTTAGAAACTCTTTATCAATGTATATTTTTAAATCAATTATTACCTAAGGTTTATATTTGTGACAGTTAACGACAAAAGGCTTACGATCGTATCAGGTATTAGGCTATCTTGATGTCATATAGCTCAGCAACAACTAGTCATGACTTATACTCGCATGGATTCTTTCAGATATAAGATGTCACATTGCTTTCCAACGGTTAATCTAGACTTATACTCCCACGTATGTCTTAAGAAGTTCAACCTAATCATGCACGAGAAATTTTCAATCTATCGGCAAACTACTCATGAAAATTATATAACTATTCAGTTTAAGTATGTGACACGAATCACAAAAATTATAACCTAGGATTAATTCAAGTTTCGAGCAATCAATATAAGTCGACGGTTTTAAAATAAGACATGCATAACGTATATTATACTCCCGCATTTTGTATTGGTTAAAATCAATATGAATCTACACTTTTATGAGAGTTACATAAAGTGGTAGAATACAAATGTATTTCATTCAATAAAAAAAATGAGTTTTAAAATGAAGGTTAAAAAGGGAGTATCGTTGAGATTTCTCTTTTAATAAATATATCCAAAGCCATTTGTTAGCATAATTTTTATTGAAGAAGCTAAATTAAAACTCTTAGAATAACACAAAAAGAATGAAATCTAAAACTTAAAAAACACATTCTAAAATCTCAACCCAACTTCACGAATCAATTTAGCGTAATCTATATATTTTTTTAAAATTAACTCAAATCAAATCAGCTATATTACACAAGAGAGGGAGTAATATTATCAACTGTTTTTTTGACTAATAGACAAAAAAAAAGTGTGACAAAGCATGTGGGGCCGTGAGGGGAGATAACGAGGATTTGGTAGAGGGCACATGATTATTTCACAAAGTAAGAGAGGATCTTTAAAACACTCCTCCCAAGACTAACTATGATGCCAACGATAAATCGTAAAAGTAAATGATAATAATGGTATGTTGACCACATGCATTGCCAACCGCTATGTTGACCAATAGACAATGAAAAAGTGTGATGATGCATGTGGGGTTATGGTGGGAGAGAACGATGATTTGACAGATGACAGGTTATTACTTCACAAAGAGGAAATATTTAGAAGGTTGTTTCTGAGACTAATTGTGATAAAAAATATCTAACATAAGCTGCCAACGTTAAACAATAAAAGTAAAGTGATAACAATGGTAAAGCCAAAACAACTAGCATTGTCAACCCACTAGGTCCACACCACGTTACTTTTATCATAACACATTCCACCGACTATTTTTTTTTTTACTTTATTTTGTTTTCTAGAGTTTATCTTAGGGTTAAACTGTCACTTTTGTTTTCTTATTTTTTTTGTTTTTAAATTGAAATAATCTCTTGATTTTTAAAATTATAATAAGTATTTCTTATCACAAATTTTTTGAGGTTGTTTTGTTAACAAGAGAGTGTTGTTGAGACTTCTTTTTTAATAAATATATCTAAAGACATTTGTAGCATATGTTTTCTTGAAGAAACTAAATTAATACTCTCATATTAGCACCGAAAGAATGAAGTCTAAAACATTTAAAAAAAACACATTTTAAAATCCCAATCCAACGTCACGGATCAAATTAGCATAAATCTAGTTTTTATAACTTTAACTCAAATCAAATCAGCTATCTTACGCAATAGATGAAATAATATTATCAACTGTTATGTTGACCAATAGGCAATAAAAAAAAGTATTATAATGCATGTAGGATTATGGGGGGAGATAATATAACACCCTATTTCTATTAAAGCGATAAAACATGCGAATAATACAAATATTCAAGAAATAGACGTTACGTCTTCAACAGATTCCAAAACAACATGCATATATAAAATTTCTCAACAGTCGCAGCGGGTATAAAACATACACCTCCAAAAAATACATGTCATAAACTCATACATACGTCACCAAATAAAATCTCCAAATCCCGACATATGGGTAAAATCTCAACAACATGTTCAATCCAAGATAACATAAAGACTAACATTCTAATCAAAGCCTAATCTAAGATTCTAAATAGATAAACAGAGGAAGCTCCCACTATCCTCAAGCAACTCACCAAGCACGCTAAAAGATCAATCCTGCATGCCGTCTACCCATTCATACAAATATGTAGGCGATCCACCACAGACCACTAGGGATTAGCTTCACATCATCATAATCAAACATAATTAATTGAAAATATATTCATCAAATTAAACTTCAAATAATTCAAATAGAGAGATAATTCACTTCAACATTATTCATCAACACCAATAAATTCACAACATCACAATATGCAAACCACCAATCACACCAAACACCAAAACAACTAGAACCCATGCCACAACATATTATGCCTGATAGAAAATTGGCAAGTGTACCAAAAACTATCAAGTAGTAAAATATCGTTCCCACAAGGATTGTTTTTAATCTCAACAATTCTATTACGTTATTATTTAGGATGTAAAAAATGTTATTTTGTTTTGTCACTAGGCAGTTGATTGGTTTGTTTGCATAAAAGTAACAACTGAAAGTAAAGATTGGTTTTAAAGAATAAGAGAGAGATGAGATCAGGTATGTCGAATCATTGATGTTCCCCTAATTGGTATACTGCACCTATTCTTATGAATGATTCTCTAGTTCCACGATAGTTAACAAAATAGTCCTAATCAATCCCTTATGTTAGGACCCTCTTCTCAAACTACAGGCCCTAATTTCTTAGGTGGTCTAATAATCTTTGAAAGTTTAAGCACGTTAACCTAATATCACTAACAAACGATTATCCATTTCTAGACTAACCATGTTTAGGTCTAAGTCGAAAGCTAGGGTCAGTAGTCATTCGTTCTCACTAAATCATGTTTATATTTGATCAGGATATAAAAAACATTAAGAACAGTTGAATTGAATTAAAACTAGATTGTCATTCACAATAAATAGAGTTTCACAGCAACATGGTTCAATTAGAGTTACAAAGAATCATCTCAAACCTAATCTCTAAGAGATTTAGCTACTCATAATTGAGTTTACAAATAGCATAATCAATGAAAGAATTAAAACATACGTAAACTGGTAAAGAATGGAGGAAATCGCCCCGTTCTTCAGTCTCTAGGTCTGCAAATCGCACTTTCTCTCTCCAGAATTCGTAACCCTTGTTTTAGATTAAACTTCAGAATAAATAGGCTCAGAATTTTGCCTAATCGTGTCACGGTTTAAGTAAATCGTGACACGTTTTTGCTTTGTGTAACAACCCACAGAAAGTAGGGTTTCCAGAATCGTGTCACGTTTTGGTCATCGCGACACGATTTGCCCAATGTGGAATGCATGTTTTGGCCTTGTGGAATTGTGTCACGTTTTGTCTGAATCGTGACACGTTTTGTATCTTGGCTTTTTCTTCAGTTTTTCTGCATTTCTTGCTGCTTAAGTTGCCTTGTGAACTCCAAAATGTGATCAAAATACATATAAAATTACGTAATGACGAGATGTCATCAATGCCCCTAGACACGACTCCTACATGCATGCGGCACCGTCACCAACAACGTCTAGGCTGTCACCCCATGATGCCAATAGCACATCATAATCACCTCAATTGGATATAAATATCCCACAACTATGAATGCATGAACATATGACACACTATGCATATATTCACAACACATTCACCAACATCATCATCATTATTTTACATATATGAATTCACCAACAATATCACCATCATTTAGCATATATGCAATAATCAACAACATCTACATCCACACAACCAAACAACTTCATACAATTTCTCACAATTCAAGTAAAGGAGAAAATACACCGTACTATGATATCATCATATTCAACACCTAACAATCGTTCACACATCTTCATATAGCCATATCAAACTATTCACAAAAGATTTGCAAAGTATTCGGTCTTAAAGATCATTTTCGACAAAGTTCGTATCATTTTACAAAACGATCAATATTGACACTTTTCAAAGCAAGACAACTTATTCAAGTATAAAATCATACAATTCAATCCTAATCAATCATATAAGCATGAACATAAGCCATTTACAAATTATTAAGTATTAGTTCAAAGTTTCGTCTAAGTTCGTATAAGAAATCGCAAGTTCGTATATCCCACTAGTTTTTTTCCCGAAAACCAAGTTTCTCATTAATACGGCTTTGCACCAACCTCACATGCTTCGCCTAAGTCCATATGAACTATAGACCAACCATGCAATCATCTTTGTTCACAAAAATTTCATTTTCTGATAAATTCTGAAAAACAAAAACGCCACAAGTTCAAGTTTCAAACCATTTAGAAAATCCAAGTTTTGACCAAGCAAAATATGTTCCAGTAGTAATATCAATGAAAACAGCAAAAGAACGTGTTCAAACAAGTGCATAGGATCCCTACACGCCGGCCCCCAAGCACCCGAACGCGAAACAACACAAATATTGCTTCTGTCAGGGCGCCTAGCGCCTGGAGTGCAGCACCTAGCGCTAGCCTCCTGTAAGTGGGCGCCTAGCGCCCTACGTTAGGCGCAGCGCCACGAAATGCACGTTTTCGTGTATTTCGGCCACGGGTTCTCGCCATTTTTTGCTCAAAACACTTAGTTATGTTCCTTATTCACCCAAAATGATCAAATGTTCAACCCAAGGCTCAAACACATCGAATACGCTCATTTCTCGACACTTGAAACAACTTACGAAATTGATTGAAAATGATTTTCCCAAAATACAAAGTTTTCAACAACAACAATTCACTTCTTTCAAAAACAACTCAATCAACAACTACTCAAGTTATCAACACCCAATCCATGAAATGACATTAACAACAACACTTAACAACAATCACAGTTCATAATCATGAATTCAACCACAATTCAACAACACAATCTTACAATTCATCAATTTGAGCAAAATTGACAAAGTACTCATTTCTATATCACTTGAGCATGCAAATTCAACATAAACAACTTAATTATCATCAAATTCACATACCCAAACATAACACACTAATAAGAGCACGAATTTCACCAATTAAACTCACAATAATCACTTTTCTCAAATAAGCACTTTTGAATATAAGTAGAATAGAGATTATAACTTAAAGATTATGATAGAACACTATCCCCCTTACCTCAAACCTTCAAGAATTAGAATCCCAGCCCCACTTTTGCTCCAAAGCTCCAATCCAAGCTTTCTCTCTCCAGGTCTTCTTCTAACCCTTTTTCTCTTCCTCTAACTCTTTCTCTCTCTACCTCTCTCAAAAGTTATGTGTAATGAATGTTAGAACCCTAATTCCTCTTATGACATGAGTTTATAAAGGTTCTACACTAATGGGCTTAACCCTCAAAATATGTTAATGGGCTTAAGACTCTCATTAACTAATTCACAAAGTTTCAACTCGCTTACGGTTAAAAATAACGAATAGTTACCGGCTATTAACTAATTACCACAACCCACTAGTAATTTAGTAAAATAATGGTTCCCACTTGAAACACTAAAAACAACCCTCACAGTGGAATTACTAATTTACTCTTGCTCACGCAATGACCAAAATACCCCTCTAACAATGAATTCTAATATTCCCAACTAAAATATACACAGAGACAATTAATCACATACAAGCACATATAAACACGCATAAATAAATAAATAAAATAAATCTAACGAAAATTAGGTTGTTACAGATAACATGGATTTGACATAGGGAACAAGCACGTAGTTACTTCACAAAAAAAGAGGGAATCTATATAATGTTGTTTACGAGACTCACTGTGATAAAATATCTAACACATGCTGACAACCATTAAATTAAAGTGATAATAATGGTAAAACCAAAACAACTAGCAATACTAACTAGGGGTGAGAATAGGTCAGGTCAGGCCTACGAAAAAATTTACAAGTCTGAGTCTGGCCATTGGACTATCATAGGCCATTTTTCTTGGCCTGGTCTATCATATTTAAAAGTTTGGCCTAGTCTGAAAGCCTACTTCCAGATCTACTTTATATTAAGGTCATCAAATAGTTCATTTGACCTACTAAATAGGCTAAACAGGCCTTAAAGCCTATTAAAAAGCATATTTCACTACAAGCAAATTTTAACAACATTAAAGCCCACAACAAAGCCTATTATGAGACTGATAAGTAGAGAAAAATATGTTTATAATTTTAATATAAAAAATATTTTTTTAACAGATAGATATTAATAGGTCGACCTATCAGGCTTAACATATTTTTCTGGAAGCCTAAACCTAACCTATTTAACTAAATAGGCTTTTTAACAAAATATATGCCTTGGCCTCTCTACTAAACAGGCCAGACTAAAAAAGGCCATGCTTTAGGCCCCTGTAGACCGGCCGGACCTATTTCCAACCTTAATTTCAACCCACCAAGTCCACACCCATTTTCATCATAACACATCCCACCGACTATATATGTATTTTACGCTATTTTGTTTTCTAGAGTTTAATTTAGGGTTGAACTATCACTTTTGTTTTCTAATTTTTCTGTTTTTTAAATTTATCATAATCTATTGATTTTAAAAATTATTGTAAGGATTTCTTATCACTGAACTTTTGAGGTTGTTTTGATCTTAAGTCATGCTGAATAATAAATTAAATCATTGATTAATAGTATAATAATGCAAATAATTTTGAAAAATGATTTTTATTAAGAACTAGTATTAGATTTTTACATCTATCCGTAACCAAAAAAAAGATTTTTACATCTATCTAGTTGTAAATGAGACACGCGTCATGCTATTTTTCACTTAAAAATATATAGAATTAAAAATACAATTAAAAGAGATATTTTGTATTGGAAAAATAAATTTTTAAGATAGTAAACTCATGATTCATTTTGGCTTTCTAACTCGTGTCTTCAAAACTTAAATTAACATTTCTTATAAAATAGGCTTAATTGTTCTTTTGGTCTTTAAGTATTTATTTGGTATCGTTTTGGTCCCTTAACTAAAAAAAAGACCGTTTGAGTACTTTATTTTTATCTCCGTTACCTATTTTTGTCTCTTCTGTTAAAAAAATTCAAAAAAACGTTAGGGTTTGTATTATTCATCTTCTTCCTTCTCCTTGCATCTTCTTCTTCATGATCTTCATCATCAACAACACACCAACCCAGATTTTTTTTTCATTATCTTCATCAACAACCCAATAAGCAACAACAATAACTACAATACAAAATGCTAAATCAGATTCATTTTAATCCATTTCATCTTCAAATCAAATACAGAGAGAAGGTTCTCGCCATCTTCAAATCAAATATAGAATGTTAAAAATAACTGAAAAGAGTGAAGCGAACGACATTTTTAGTGCAAAAATTGATCTAACGAGATATGTTCCGTGGTGTATAAACGTCGTTGAGAATAGAGGTTGCTATGGATTACAAAGAATTTCGGTTTGATGGGTTGCAAAAGACCAATAGTTGGAAAGAAGAAATTAACAGATTGGGAAAGAAATCATCTAATTTGTTCAATTTGGAATTCTGGAATCTATTTTCTTTGTCTCTAAATAAATTTTGAAGGTGTTGGCAAGAAATCTTTTGAATTTGATTGCAAACTCATAGGAAATTTGCAGATCTGATATATTCAAACGAAGGTGTGCCCTTTCTTTTTTCAATTCTTCAAATGAATTTTCATTTGATGGTGTTATGGTGTAATGAGGAAGACCTATGGAAGAAGAAGAAGGTTTGGGGTTGGTGTTATAAGAAGG
>Ga0315915_1009288_pt1 | contig 11220 bp, 6 predicted proteins | sample MpolbnodulesMG_FD_207738 | JGI IMG/M metagenome (GOLD analysis project Ga0315915, IMG submission 207738) | Medicago polymorpha root nodule microbial communities from Los Angeles, California, United States - branched nodules | ecosystem: Host-associated > Plants > Roots > Nodule | place: USA... | reverse complement strand
TAGAGTACTATGGAGCAATTTTAAATCATAAAAAAAAAATGTTGTTTCCTTCGTAACAAAAACACAACCCCTATAGTACATGCAGCTCAATTTCTCTCTACATCAATTTTCCATAAGAATAACTAGTCCCAACAAAAGTCTCCATTCATTCTCTTGTTCAGTTTAGTGGCTTTGAATTTTCTAGACTATTCCTAAACACACAATAGAAATTAACTTTGATTCCAATAGATGCAATTAAGCATATACCGGTAACCCTCCCCTTTCAAATTTGTGATATGGAGTTTAATGTTTTTACTATTTTATTTTCATATAATTACTTTTTTTTGACAAAATTCGTATAATTTTTTTAATTATTGAGTTTTGAAATTTTTCTTTCTTGTTTTTGTTGTATACGATTGGATTTGAGTTGTCAAGAAACTCATTTTTTTAAGTGAAGAAAGAATCTAAAACTAAATTTGTGAGATTACAAATTCTAGTTTTGGTGATGAAGTGGATTAATAGATACTAAACCAATTGCCAGAGTTTCAATAAAAAAAAAGGTCACATTCTCTTCATCTTCACCTTTCAAAACTCAACAAGTTGTTTTTGTTGTATTAGGTTGGATTTTGATTTTTCGAATTTGAGTTTGATTTTCTAGATTTAATGGGTTTTGGGTTTAATTTTTCGATATGTGGGATTCAGGTTTTAATTGATGTTCAGCTTGCCAATGAGTTAGGGGGATTTGGATTTTTGCTTGAATTTTATCAGGTTCTGGGTTGTTAGATGGGAGTGGTGTTATAGAGATAAAGGAAGGAGTTGCAGACTTACAAGAGAAGTGATGGTGAGGTAAAATGACTAAATTATCCCTTAATGTCACATGCGGGTGGTATAAAAGTGGTACAAATAAAAGGGTGTACCCCAATATTTTCCCTTTTTTTATTATAACAAGTTTATGGCACGGTCAACTATTGTCCTTAAGCACAACTTAATAAATCAAAAGTAAAAATATTTTGTTGTAATTACTCCCCTGTCCTATTTTAACTGACCCCTTGACTCATTTCACACTTATTAAGAAAAAATGTATAAATAAAAGAGAAAGAAAAATGGTTTTGAGTGTCTTTATCAATCGTTGGTGCATTATTCTTTATCATAAATGTAAAGTAGAATATATTGAATTGGGAGGGGTGAAAGTAATATTAATTATTGTTATAATTGGAAAAAAGTAATTAATATTGTATTGAAAAGTGAAATAGGTCAATTTTTCTGGGACAATATTTTTTTTTCAAATGGCTCAGTAATTATGGGACAGAGGGAGTAATGCATTTGAATTTAATTTTTTAATTTTAATTAATTAAATACATAAAATTTAAGAAAATATTTTTATTTTTGAGTTGTTTAACATATGTCATAAGAGCACAAGTAAGCAAGCTTATTTAATTAATCCCTCTGGTCCTAAATATAAGAGAAGATTCTATTTTTAGATTTATTGAATAAATGATGTATTTAATTTACATTGTAGTCTAAATACATTAATTATTCAATGAACCTACAGAAAGATTATTCTCTTATATTTAGGACCGGAAGAAGTATTTACTTGTGGGAAATGCTAACTGGTGCCCCGAGACACTGGTTAAGATACCAAAAAAAGAAGTTATATAATAGTTATTGCTTTGAAAATTGTGTAATCAATCTATGAAAAGTTAAAAATGTTTACCTTTTTAATAATAATTTCTTTTTTTGGTATCCCTATCATGTGTCTGGGACACCGAATAACATGACCCTTTACTTTTTTTACTTATAAATTAATCATTGATACAATATCTCTCTTGTTTACAGGGAAAATGAATCGGTTGGATTGGTTGTTGAGTATTCTAATTATTGCTGTAAGTATCAAGGTGGTTATAATGAATGTACTTACCATAAATGTGCTGATAAATATACATAATAACCAAAATATGCCCACATTGCCACAACCATTATTCAGCCATTACACATTGGCCCAGCAATGGCCACCGAGTGCTTGCAAGAAGTCACACAAGAGATGCACAAATCAAATTCCGAGAAATTTCACTATACATGGGCTATGGCCATCAAACGCAGTGCCACTTCACCCAAGAAATTGCATCATACCATCATCATTTGATTCTAACAGAGTGAGTTCATCTCAATCCTCAGTCATTATATTATGTATATTGTTGTATATGTTGTTGAGTGTTTTTTGTTTTGTTTTTACTCTTCAACAGATTCAAAGTTTGGTGCCACGACTTTCAATTGCTTGGCCTAATCTAAATGGCATCAACAAAAAGTTCTGGAAGAGTCAATGGGACAAACATGGAAGCTGCTCGTCATTCAATCAATTTGACTACTTTAAACACGCGATTTATCTATGGTCTAGGAACGATCTCACATCTATTCTCCAAGAAGAAGGCATCACACCTGGAGGCTCATATGATAAACAACATATTATTGATGTTATATTTAACAATATTGGTGTTATCCCAACGCTTACCTGTGTTGGTAATAATTCGTTAGCTGAGATTCATTTGTGTTTTGATCCTACATTTGCAATCATCTATATGGATTGTCCTTCTTCGCATCGTCAAACATGTGCAATGGCGACAATTTTTTTTGAGGCATAGCAAATAGAGTAGTACTAAACGGGGAGGGGAGTGGAGAGAGCAACCACATTCTATCTGTGAGCAACAAACAATCGAGCAGGCTGTGCGTGTAAAACCCCTGAAATTTTAATTTTGCACCTTAACTCAAGATACTCAATGTGCACGCACCTACAAGAAAGAGAAAGGAAGTGAGAGCATCAGGCGGCCCCAAACCCCAATGAACAAGAAAGTTAGAGAATTCCGGATTTTCTATAACCCATTTAAGGTCTTTTATTACTTGGCCCCAACCGTTAGTATGAATGTTTTCTTTGTTTGATACTCCCTCCATTTTGTATCTTTCAACTCTTGACACAAGTCTTACAGAGTAATTAAAGTATATACATATTTGTATATTTTAGACTAAATATTCTATCTTATTTATGATTAAATTCACATACGATAAACCAAATGTCACAGCTCTTTTAATAGTTTTATGGTGTATTTTTCAACAAGGTAAATTTAAAAAAAAATATGAAATATTCTAAAACATCAAATATTTTAGGATATAGTTCTAGACCATCAAAAGAAAAGGGGGGTAAAAAAAAAAAAATACTGTACGAGGCATATAATTTTGGGTTGTTTGTGAAAATAGTTCGATTATTTGATTGAACTATTTTGGTGTGACAAAAAAAAAATTATTTTGGTGTTCATCTAAAAAAATTATTTATATCTACACAAACTATATTATTAAAAAAAACTATTTTGGTGGCCATCTAAATAGAGAAGGCCTAGTTTTTACTTGTTCATAAAAGTTAACGTTTCATGTTTCAAATGAATTTACTTGATGACATGTTATTAATGAGACCTTAAAATATTGTTAGTTTAATGACATAAATATTTAATCTTTATTAGTGTATTGATAACTTCAAATTAAAGATTGAGTAATTTAGTTAATAATATTTTAACGTCTCAACAATGATATATCATTAAAAAAAAACTAAACCAAAAGTGCCAAATTTTAAAATAGGAGAATCAAAGCCACAAAATAACAAAAATAGGGACCAAAGCTATAATTATTCAAGCTAAAGTTAGATAAATTAATGTATTTACCTCCAGCATGATTTTATCATTACAGTAAAAAAAAAGTCGTTAAGAATCAGTTTCTTCATGCAATCCTCATACACCACACACATCTAATTATTTCATTTACTTTTTCTAGAATTTCCTCTTACGTTCTCTCTCTTCTTTGTGGAGTCAAGACCATTCACATCTCTTCAAATCCATATTCAACACAACAAATAGTACTTTCTAAACATGTTTCATTCAATCCTCATATTAAATGAGAAATTATCCACTTATGATGAATTACGTAAATAGTGAAAACTAGTACTCATTTGTTCAATCAAACTAGAAAAACTTTTGATTTTGATATGAATTTTAACAAGTTTAATTTCAATTCCATAACAACAACCACCATGTTTCTTCCAAATTCATTTTGATGCAACAGTTCACTTGTTATTCACTCACACAATGTTTCCACAGAGATGAGAATTAACATCAGCACTTCAAAAGTTAAAATCTACAAAACAACAATTTTTCTTCTTGGGGACGATTGATGGAAAATCATACAAAAGAATCAAATTTTCATAATCTTTATGCAATGAGATAAATCCTCCTATGTAATTGGTAGCTAATACTTTGGGGTTATTCTACCTCATACAAAGTTAGAACAAGAAACCCAAAGACCGCTCTCACTCTCACACACCACAGATTACGCTCGCCACCTCAACTCGGCGGTGTGACTGTCACCGATGCTGCCACCACCATGAACGGTGAACCATTGGATTTAGGAAGGAAAATGAGTAAAGGAGTATAAATCTCTTGTATACGTGAACTAAATCTAAAAAAGAGAAAGGATCTGGTTTCCATTGATGGAGACAAACATAGAGGAGAAATTTGGTATGAATGGTTCATTATAAGATTTGGTAGATAAACAAATCTAACCTTAAAAAAAAAATGGTCTATGATGAACCAATTTTTTAACTGGTCCATTTTATACTGAACCCCGAAGCATATCATATCATTATTGTTGAAACACAATACACAAGATATAGAAGTAAGCTTACTCAAAAATGAAGAAGAGGAACATCATAGGCCTTAGTTACTTGTGACACAAGCTATTGGAACTTAGTTAGTTTAGAGTTGTTGTAACTAACTTACTGAGCTATCAAAATAGTTTCTTATAATCAAATGAAGTAGAGATCATACTTGTTCACCATGATCCTTCACTAACAAACTATATATACTTGTAGTTGCTTACATTGCAAGTTAATGAAAATTCATTCATACTTTCTCTAATTTTCTTGTTCTTTCTTCCATTTTCTATCAAGGTTTCGTTTCCTCAACAATTATAAGAATTAATTCTCTAAGATCCAAGTACTCTAAAATCTAAAGCACTTGATCCTTCAAGTACTATCAATACCAAATGAAGAAATAAGTAGAGCTTGACGATCAAAGAAGTTCCCCGGACTAGCACCTTCACAATTGCATTGAAAACCCCAACACTCAATCATCAATTGTTACGGTTCTATTTCAATGTCTCATGTATATGGTCCCGACCATGAAAACTAGGACCTCTCCAAGTATATCTTTGACCAATGACCCCATAGTCAATTAATTGGTGATCCACCCTATCCGTATATTTACTACACCGACCTTAAACTATTTGGCAATCCACCCTTCTTTTCACTAGGATGACTTATATCATTGAAGTCTCCCGATCCATTTAAACTATTTGGCAATCCACCCACCCCACACATGTTTTGTGAAACATTCATCAAATCGACCCACATATCTAACAACTATCCTCTTGAGAAGTTTGAGTCGCTTGGTCTTCAGATCAACCTTTCATAACAAGTCTTGTCCCTAAGTTTGAGTCGTTGGGTCTTTGAAGTGACCACATTGGAAATTTTAAAAAGTCAGTTCATAAATTATACACATAAATTTAATAATGTATTATAATATCAATTAACGAAGATGACAACCCATGTATTTAAAAAAAAAAAACTAATGTGTTTTTAAATATATTTAATAACGTGACAAAACACCATATCATTATTGCTATTGCTATCGATGTAAATTTTTAAAAATTCTTACTAAAAATTACAAATTAAAGTATGCCACGATGAGGTATACATAAAAAAAAGTGAAAAGTGAAAACCCGTCTTGACTCTTCACAATTTTCATGTGAGTCATTTTTTATTGTACCAAAGAGACTGAAAAGCAAATAGACTTATTTATCTTTCATATCAAAATGTAAATGATTACTTTGGATTTTATTTTTTGTAAGAATAAACATTTAAATTATGCCTTCCCTTATACCTTCACAATTGCATTTTTCAAAAAAAAAAAAAAAACTATTGCAACAATTTGATCCTTAAATATTTTAAAAACAACTAAAAAGGTTATTAAACTCGAGAAAATACATCAATTTTTTCATGGACAAGATTATTTTTATTTTTTTTTACAAAAAGTGATATAGTTAGGAATGGCATTCATATATTTCTCATAATTAAAAAACTCTTTGATTGAATTTTTTATCAAGTAGTGATTAGAGTTCATACATTTTAATTGTTGAGAAGTAAAGTGTCCGGAATTCGAATAGCGTCTCTATGCAATACTTCTAATTAAAAAAGAACTTTTTAATTGATTTTAATAGTTGATATATCAAATGGTTTAAGGTTAAAATAACAGTTTTTTAATTCCACACCAATTTGGAACCAAAATTGAAGGGAAAAAGAGAGAGAGGTGGGTGTAACCGAAAAGGAGACAGAAAATGGCAGGATTATTAGCATGGGCAGCAGATGTAGTAGGAGGAAACGGAGGATCAGAATCAGCAACAGAAGATTCATCAATTCCAATTCTCTTTTCCGATTCTCAAAAAACCTACGTTCGTGAACTCGATTCCAAAACTAACTCTCTCCAACGTTCGATTCAAGATCTACGCCTTAGATTGCCTCCTCCTGATATCTCTCAACGTCTTCCTCATCTTCATGCTCATTCTCTTGCTTCTAATAACGCTCTCGCTCTTCAGTTGAACTCTCATTCCTCAACTCGTCATCAGGTATATAGAGAAATTACACTTTTACCCTTGAGTGAAATGTGTTGGAGTAAATTTATTTAGATGATGATAAGTAATTGCATCATCACTTCTGATTGAAGGCGTATCCTGATGTCCGACATGTGTTGGGTCCATACTTGATGTGTTCGTGTCAGTGTGGTGTTTAGTGTCTGTGTCTGTGTTTTTATAAGCTATCTTGGAGAATTTATGAAAGTAAGTTGAAAAAAGCTTACGAAAATGGAAAATGTTATAAATTGTTTATTGAAGTTCTCCCAAACCGTCACACAAAACTTATGCTAGTAGACAAGCTCTAATAAATCCAAATTTCAAACAGGCACGTAATAGTTAGTTACACTAATTAGTGGTTAAATTAGACGGATTAGTTGTTATAATTATCATAACGAAATAATACATCAGGTATTTAAGGGGATATTACGGTGGTGTCCCTTGAGTTCAATGGGGTGGAATTTTGATTGGGAAGGTGATTAGTAATTTGATTCGTGAAATGATGAAATTGTAGGTGTTGGATGATCTCTGAAATTAGAAATGATTCATTACATTAGGGTCCTCTTTAGATAAATACTTTAATTTGAAGCTTATAGCATAAGCTTTTATCATATATAAACGCTTATTATTATAATATATTTCCATATCAAAAGATAAAATAAAGTTAAATCGTTTTAGTATAAGTTATTTCATATAAGCTATTATCATAGGCAACACTTATCATATAAGCTATTTTTATAACAAAAGATAAAATAAAGTCAAACTGCTTTTGTATATTCTATAAGCTGTTTTCATAAACTATCCAAGATAGCTTATGGAAATACGCTGCAAACAACTTGTGAACATGTCGTAAGATGTTTTCATAAGATCTCCCAAACAGTGTGACAAGTGTTTATGCAAGTATATAAGTTCAAATAAGCTAATCCAGAAGGCCTTAATTGCTTTTTTATCAGTCAATTTAGTCATGATGAACATGAAATGTGTTGAAATTTATACTTTAGAGTGAATGTAGTACTGATACTTGAGATTGAAGGTGTGTCTATGTCTAGTGTTAGATATGTGTAATTGCTCAGCACTGACACATGTGGTTGGTTATATTTGACCTTTTTTTTTTTTAATTATTCACGGTGTGGTGTTCAATGTTTATGTCTGTTTTTTTACCAAATGATCCTTGAAATTGAAAATGCTTGATTACATTAGTCTTTTGTGTCGGTCAATTTCGTCATGAAACTGTTTGGAATGACTGATGTGTTAGAAGATTTACAATTTCAGAGATTGTTTTGTAATTTTGTTAATATAGACGTGAAATTACACAGATTCTTGAAATTGTAAATACTAGACCAAATTAGTTTTTTTGAGTTAGTCAATTTAGTTCATGGAATTGTTTGATTCTTGAAGTTCTAGTTGTTTGTTGGTTAAGTAGTGAAATTACATAATGATTCTTAAATTGGAAATGCTTGATCTCATTAGTTGTTTTTGGTCGGTCAATTTAGTCATGCAATGGTTTAATTCTTGAAATTCTATGTTTTTGTCAATTTAGTAGTGATTACTGAAATTTCAAAATGATTCTTGAAATTGAAAATGCATAATCACTTTAGTTTTTTTGAGTTGGTCAATTTAGTCGTGAAACTGTTTGGAATGACTGATGTGATAGAAGATTTTCAATATTAGGGATTTTGTTAGGGATTGTTTTGTGATTTTGTTAGTTTGAGATACCATATTGTCTTCTACAGTTATAGTGATTTAATTGGCGATTCATTTGGTTTCGATTGTTATATAAGACTAATTTGCTTCTGTGGTATGAACACAGGCCCAGCTTAGAGAGGAGACGCTGAAGGAAGAAAATGCTGCTTTTGAGAATGCCATATCCAATTGCGAGAATAAAATCAAGGAAAAAATGCAAGAGGCTGAATTACTAAGGAGCAAGTTAGAGGTGAGACTGAGGATTGTGATATGTGTGTTGTATCATGTACTGAATCAAAAATTGTATGATGGTTAATGTGTATGTGTGCCATGCTATAGACTAAAGAGTTAATGTGATGTTCCATTTGGTGGTTTGCTATGTATTTTGGGAATTGAAGTTCACTGCTTGATGTTTTAATTATCGTCGTTGTTGATTTTCATGTTTTGGGCTACAGGAGATGGATGAAACTGAAAAGAAGCTGAGGGCTGAGCTGGAAAATATGCAGTCGAGTGCTTCTGTCAATGCCAGACAATCTTGGATATCTGAGGGTTGGGAGGAAGAAAACAAGATAAATAATAAAGCTGACTTTGATGCAGATGCAGAAGCGTTAAAAACAGCTATGCTAGAAAAATTGGATGAGAAGAAGAAAGAGCTGGTTTGTTCTTGTTTCTTTAATCACACGATTCTCTTTTGTCTTCTTAAAAATAACAAATTGCTCAATATTGAACGACTAAGAGTGCGTTTGAACTTTGAATATATAACTTGATTAAGCACTTATTCAGTAAGCTATTCTAGGGAGTTTATTTAAGTGCTTGTTCATATACTATGGGCCTGTTTTGATAAATAGCTTATTTGCAGCCTATAGCACAAGCAATTATCATGATAAGTGCTTATGTGTAAGCTTGCATAAGTTAGTTTTATAGCAAAAGATAACGTTAAATTGGTTATGTATATGCCATAAGTTGTTTTTATTAGCTATATTGGAGAACTTATTAAAATAAGTGGAAAAAAGTTTATGAAAATCACCATAAGCAGTTTTCATCAATTCTCCCGAACAGTCCCACCAAACTTATGCCACTACATAAGCTAAAATAAGCCAATCCAAACAGGCCCTATTTCCTCTAGCTTATTGAAATAAGATTATCTTAATACCAATCCATAATTAATAATTGCTAAATGATTGAAATGGTGTTGAGGTTCGTGAATGTGCATTTCTTCTGTCAAGTATCGATTCGATCAGATTAGTCCCTCAAGAAATTGGAGACTAATTCGATACATTCAAGGACATATTTAGCTGATTAGATGTATTTAGAGACATTGGGTATGATTTGATTGTTTAGTGTTGAAATTTGGGGCCTAACTCATCCTTACAAAACCGGCTTGTAAGGTGAGGAGTGCCTCCTCTTTATAAACTCTTCTCAAGAGTGCTATCTATCTGATGTGGGACTAAATCCACCCCCTCAAAGCCAACACAATGAAGGTGTTGGAGGCTGCAATGAAGGCTAACCAAAGGTCGCAATTTAGGCGACTAGGGGCGGACCGCAATTAAGGCGGAATTTCCAACATACCCCCTCACGCTTCATCCCGGCCCAATGGGCTTGAAGCGTGGACGATGCGGGAAGCCCAACGATAGATTAATGATAGGCTCTGATAACGTCAACACCATGTGCAAGTTAAAAAAGGCTTTATATGGGCTAAAGCAATCGCCACAAACATGGTTTGGGAGATTCACTAAAGTTATGATATGTTTGGGCTTCAAACAAAGCCAAGGAGACCATACTTTATTTGTCAAACACTGAGTCAGGGGGAGTAACAGTGTTATTGGTGTATGTGGACGACATTCTAGTAACTGGTGATGATGAAGAGGAGCAACGACTATTAGCCCAACACTTGGCCAATGAATTTGAGATCAAGACCTTGGGAAAATTGAAGTATTTTCTAGGAATTGAAGTGGCTCACTCTAAGAAAGGAATTTTCATATCCCAACAGAAATATATTACTGATCTTCTGCAGGAGATTGGCAAGGCCGCATGCAAGCCTGCAAGTACACCAATTGATCCAAATGTAAAGTTGGGGAATGCTGAAGAGGATATTAAGGTTGATAGGGAAATGTATCAATTATCAAAGGTTAGTCGGCAAACTTATATACTTATCACATACTAGACCTGATGTTGCCTTTGCTGTTAGGTTAGTCAGCCAATTCATGCACCAACCAAAGGAGACTCACTTACAAGCTGCACTCCGAATTGTTCAATATTTGAAAGGAACCCCAGGTAGAGGGATATTGTTTGAACGAAATGGAAGCATGAGACTTGAAGCATATACTGATGCTGACTATGCAGGGTCAATTGTGGATAGGAGATCAACTACAGGCTATTGCACTTTTCTTGGTGGTAAACTTGTGACTTGGAAGAGTAAAAAACAAACTGTGGTATCTAGATCTAGTGCTGAAGCAGAGTTCAGGGCAATGGCACAAGGGATATGTGAGCTGCTATGGCTGAAAAGCATCCTGAAAGACTTGAGGATAAAGAGTGATGAAACAATGAGACTTTATTGTGATAATAAATCTGCTATTAGCATAGCTCATAATCCAGTGCAATGTGATAGAACCAAATATATTGATGTTGACCGACACTTCATCAAAGAAAAATTAGATAGTGGTCTAATTTGCACTCCATATATCTCTTCCCAAGGCAATCTTGCAGATCTTCTAACTAAGGGACTGAACAACAAAAACTTTGAAAGAATTGTTTCCAAGCTGGGAATGATAGATATTCATTCACCAGCTTGAGGGGGAGTGTTGTAAATAGTGAAGTTTTACTATTATTAGTAGT
>Ga0315915_1009286_pt1 | contig 11226 bp, 12 predicted proteins | sample MpolbnodulesMG_FD_207738 | JGI IMG/M metagenome (GOLD analysis project Ga0315915, IMG submission 207738) | Medicago polymorpha root nodule microbial communities from Los Angeles, California, United States - branched nodules | ecosystem: Host-associated > Plants > Roots > Nodule | place: USA... | reverse complement strand
TAAAATTTATGGACTCTAAGAGTAATTTATTTCTCGCGAAAAGAAAGTTAGGGATTAATTTAGTTTTACGAGGAATGCTATCGACCACACATGTTAACACACACTTTCCAACACATTTTTTTTATTGATTAAAATTTACATGGGTCATACAAATTATGTGTGTCTCATAGAAATTTAGTGGATTCCATGTGAATTTTAACTAATAAAAATAGTGTGTTGAAAAGTACGTGTTAAACTATGTGTTGCTGCCATTTCTCTCACTTTGTTTTTGTGATGACTAAATTGGATCATGCAAAAATTGTGAGGGACAAAATGGGATTTTCACATGAAAATAAAATAGAGAAAGAGAAGGCGCACCCTGAGCCTGAGGTAGAATAGATATTTTTTGTATCCATCCATCCCAAAATTGAAGGCGTTTCTTTTGCTGTCGTTTAGGGTTTCTCATTCTTCGTCAACATTCCTCTCTTCCTTTCTCCATTTTCAGGGTTTTACTCTTTCATTTCAACACAGGTTCCTTCTTCTAACTCTTCTCTCTCTCATTTTTTCAACATTTTTTTCCTCAATTTTTTTGTATTCGATCGTTGTTACTTTGAGCAATTTACGAGATCTAAATGTTTGAATTCGATTTATGGAGTCTTAGGTTTTGATACTATGCGATCTTCATGGGCTGATTTGGCTGCAAATTCCGCGGCCGAGAATGCACCAACACCACCACCTTCTGCTGCTGCTGCTAACAATGCTGCCAACACTCGACCTGTTTACGTTCCTCCTCATCTGAGGAACCGTGGACCTTCAGCACCAGCACCTGCACCAGCAGCACCTGCTTTCGATAACTCCGGATCGCGTTGGGCACCTCCACCTAGGAACGATTATCGCGGTGGTGGTGGTGGCCGTGGTGGTGGTTATGGGAACAGAGGTGGTGGTGGTTGGGATCGTCGTGAAGCAAATCCATTTGCAGATCAGGATGATTCCGAGGAGCCTGTTACTCAAGAGGAGCAGGAGAATACAGGCATAAACTTTGATGCTTACGAGGATATTCCGGTGGAGACGAGCGGTGGAAATGTTCCTTCGCCGGTGAATACTTTTGCTGAGATTGATTTAGGTGAGGCGCTTAATCAGAATATAAGGCGATGTAAGTATGTCAAGCCGACGCCTGTTCAGCGGCATGCAATTCCGATTTCCCTTGCTGGAAGGGATTTGATGGCATGTGCGCAGACCGGTTCTGGGAAGACTGCGGCGTTCTGTTTTCCGATAATCAGTGGAATTATGACGGGACAGCCTGCGCAGAGGCCACCTCGTGGGGTGCGTACCGTGTGTCCGCTTGCTCTTGTTCTCTCGCCAACTAGGGAGCTATCGATGCAGGTGAGGTTGTTGTGTGATTAACTGTGTATTATGATATTCATTTTAATTTGTGGTGAAAAAAATTATATACATGAAATGCTATGATTTTGTTTCAGATACATGAAGAGGCTAGGAAGTTTTCATACCAGACAGGGGTTAGGGTGGTTGTTGCTTACGGTGGTGCTCCAATAAACCAGCAGGTTTATGTCCCATTTTTAATTTTTGTGCATAATTGATGATTGCTTTATTTATTTTATCAAAAGTGATTATTCAGGATACTCATGTGACGTGATACTATACGTCATTCATGATGCTTTGATTATCTTTTTTTATTAGTGATTGATCCACATAGCTAACCCAAACCTAATGGTATAATGCTTAGTTGTTATTTTTACTGTTGATTCTGAAACTTTTGTCGTTAAGCTTTTAGATTGTGCTGTCCATAAGCCACATTCAAGGTTTTGTTTTGTATATCAGGGGTTCTGCGAATTACTATATCCTTACAAACATTTGAGTACAAACCGCTTATAACATTTTCATTAAAGCATGAGAGATTTTGAAACTGTATAAAGTAATTATGTCCCTATCTGCTATGCTCTTCATGAATTCGTTCTTATTTGGTGAAATAATTCAATTTGAACTAAACACTAGCGTTTTGTTCTTGAATGACCAATCATATTTAACTTTTTAATGGCAGTACAAAACATTTATATTTTGGAATAGATCATAACTAAATTAATTTGTCCAGCTACGAGAGCTTGAGAGAGGAGTGGACATTCTTGTCGCAACTCCAGGAAGACTGGTTGATTTGTTGGAAAGAGCCAGAGTTTCACTGTCGATGATTAGGTATCTGGCCTTAGATGAGGCAGATAGGATGCTGGATATGGGTTTTGAGCCACAGATTAGAAAGATTGTTGAACAAATGGACATGCCTCCAGCAGGTGTCAGACAAACTATGTTGTTCAGTGCCACTTTTCCGAAAGAGATACAGGTTTGTTTTTTCTTTCTATTATGTGAAAAGGAAATGAGCAAAACATCCTTTCATATGTGTGTGTGTGTAATTTGTTTGCTAGTTAATTTTTCCAGCTATTCTACTTCATTGGGGCCAGTTAGACTTTGTCTCTCCCCTTTTCTTGCCTCCTTGTCTCTATGGATACATTTGTTATACATTTCACTGTATTGAAATTTCATGAAGATGCATTCATCCATTTAGAGAGATGCACCTATTGAATGTTGTTTGAGATCATTTTGCATGTGTGTTTGTGCATTCCATATTTGCATCTGGTGTTCTTTTGTCCCCTGATTGCTCCTTCTATCTTAATTCTTAGAAAGGTTAAGTGCTGTTAGAATTAAACAGTGGATATGTCTAATTTGAATTGAGGCAATAAATTGCCTGGAGGTATATAAATAGTGATATTATTTGTACGACATATAATTTCCTCGTCTCGTCTCTGACTTTTGTGGTGATTTACTGTTGATATGCAGAGACTAGCCTCTGATTTCCTTTCAAATTATATTTTTCTGGCTGTTGGAAGAGTGGGATCAAGTACCGATTTAATTGACCAAAGAGTTGAGTACGTTCAAGAGTCTGACAAGAGAAGCCATCTCATGGACCTTCTTCATGCACAAAGAGCAAATGGCGTACAAGGAAAGGTATTCTCGGTTTGCAGAAAGTGCATTTCACTTCAATAAAACTGTGTTTTTGGAAATTAGAAGTAAATAAATTCACCTTTCCATTGTTTTATTAATTTTTTTTGTCGTCAATCTGCCGTTTAACACTGCTGCATGTATGCCTTTATCTGGGAAACTGAAAACTTTTTTCTTTTATAAAATGTGGCTCTTTCAGCAGTGTTCCAGCAAACTTAAAAGCTTATAAAGTGAACTTGATGATTAGTATTGTCTCAAATCTGTATGAATTCAATCTGGATGGGTGTTTCTGGATGAGCATTATACCACCTTTTTTTGAAGCACACGATGCATGCGACGCAATACAAATGTTGTATGTCATATTTGTATTTTAGGGCAATGCATACAATTTGTTTTTTTTTTGAAGCACGTGATGCATACAACCTAATACAAATGTTGTGTGTCATATTTGTATCTGTATTTTAGGGCAATGCATACAATCTGTTGTCTTAATTTTCATGATATTTCTACTCCTTGTCTGTCCGTCTTAGCTCTGTCAGGTTATGCCAACCCCTGGCAGTTGCTCATGTATTTCTGCTGGTGTGGAAGAAATATAGCTAGAGTTTTGTGTTTTCTTATCGCGCGCGTGTGTATTATGTCCTGTTTCTCAGAGAATGAACTCTTCTAAGACTATTGCATGCTTTATTTTGGAATTTGCAGCAAGCTTTGACTTTAGTTTTTGTGGAGACAAAGAAGGGAGCTGATGCGCTGGAACACTGGTTGTGTCTTAATAATTTCCCAGCAACTACTATTCATGGTGACAGGTCACAACAGGTTAGTCTGTTCTACCTTTATCTTTGTCTTTATAACAGTAAGTAGACCATGTAAGTTTAAGGTTTTTGATGAAAGATTGCACTTGTACCCATGTTTTCTCCATTTTCTTTTGTAAAAGTGTGCAATGCTCTTGGAAAGCAGTGCAAAATTCATGGGTGTGTGAGGTAACATTTTCTTGTTTGGAGTTGAAGTGTTAAGTAGGGACGCCATTAACCGTCTCTCCTATATATTTGTGTTTGGCTACCTACTGTATTAGGAAAATTTTAAGAATATATGGGTGAGCCAATCAAGTTGTCAGACATAACGTTCATAGCGAAAACTAAGATCCTGTTTACTTTGTGAATACATTTTCTGTTTTCATTTCTTGAATTTTGTGTTAATTTTACTTGCTAACAAGGAGTTACTAGACTCATGAAGTGTACAATTGTTCGCATTTTTTGGAAACAATGAAAATGTCAAAAGAATTGTTTTCATTGTTTCCAAAAAAATGCACACAATTGTTCACTTCAAGCATCTAGTATCTCATTGTTAGTAAGTAAAATTAACACAAATTTTAGGAAATAAAAAATGTTCTCACAGTAATTGGGGCCTAAATAAAAAACGATGACAATATGCATGACAATACGTGGCCTAAAAAATGTTCAATTTACAAAGTCCTAAGGCATAAGTTGACATAAGATGGATGTTCAATTTACAAAGTCCTAAGGCATAAGTTGACATAAGATGGGGTCAGTATGACAATATGCAGGCTTGTGGCATGGAAGAAAGATTCCATTTGCATTCCATTATGCAAATTCTTAGGAACCTGATTCCTTCAAGTATTCTTTTACTAGGAATTTGTTTTAAAAATTGTTTGGTTCACATGAAGCATAAGGATTACTTTCGATTCCTTTTTTAACAAGTGTTTGGTTTGCATTAAGCACCCCGAGAAATTGTAAAAAAGGTTATACCTTGAAAACCATTAAAAAAAAAGTGGTTTGTGTGGAGCACGAGCAGCATCATATGGATCATTGACGATGATGAGGGATGTTTTCTCAACTCTAATATGAATACATAGGTAATTTAGTTATTAGGCTCAAATCAATGTTTTCCCCCAGAACTAGTGTCTATGCTAGTAGTTATTTGCGCAACAGCTATGTTGTCTCAAGGTTAATGTTATTAGAATTATTTTTCAAAAACCAAATTGCTTTTGATCTAATTATAATTATTATTTTTGGGAGCATTTTTAGGGTTTATCTGTCCGAATATATGTTCCTCATACTTTGCAATGCCTGCAGGAAAGAGAGGCAGCATTAAGATCATTTAAAAGTGGCAACACCCCCATATTGGTTGCTACTGATGTGGCTGCGCGTGGTCTTGACATACCACATGTTGCACATGTAGTTAACTTTGACCTTCCCAATGACATTGATGATTATGTACACCGTATTGGAAGGACAGGGAGAGCAGGAAAGAAAGGTCTTGCAACTGCGTTCTTTAATGAAAACAATACATCTATGGCAAGATCTCTACAAGATTTAATGCAAGAAGCAAATCAAGAAGTACCTGCTTGGCTCTCGCGGTTCGCTGCACGTTCATCCTTTGGTGGAGGAAAGAACCGTCGTTCAGGAGGAGGCCGATTTGGTGGCCGTGACTTTCGAAGAGAAGGTTCTTTTAGTAGGGGTGGTTCTGATTACCATGGTGCAGGAAATAGCGGTGGTGGATATGGGGCTTCTGGTGGGTATGGTGGAGGATATGGTGGTGGGTATGCTGGAAATAGCGCAGGTCCTGGGGTGACCAGTGCATGGGACTGATTTTTCAACTTTTGATAGCATTATATACTGTCTTAGGTATTAGGTGTGAGAACATACACCACACCTATAGAATTTATTTTTTCTCCCTTTCTCTTTTTATTTGAAGTTTATTTTCATTTACTTTTTCCCTCCTAGTGTTTTCAAGCCAACATCATTACTTATGGTTTACAACGCTAATCGCCAAGGGACATGTGGGTGTGTATGTGGTATTATTACCACTCAAATAGAAGTTGTGTAGTGTTAGCAGGTGTTGGCAATGGTGATTACTAACATATTAGGAGTTTCTTTTTTGACAGCTTTATGTAACCAACATTTTCGGTGGTTATTTCGGGGAGAAGATGTAGAATATGTGGTGAGGGGTTGATTGAGGCTTTTCATTACAGTCGTATCTGTTTCTCTTTATCACGTTTCTACTAAATATATTGTTGTCATTTTAACATTGCCTACATGGATGGGTAAGGTTTTGTAATAGTTAGTGGTGTCAAATGAATGAAAAAGTTCTCTTGCTGGATGTTTGTATTGGTCTTGCATGTATTGCTCTAGCCGATTAGCATGTTAATGTTTGTTCTGATTGTGTTTCTATGATCAAGTTATACATGCTTGAATGAAACTGAGTGGGTTGATAAACATGCAACAAGACTTAAATTAATGTTAAAATGCTCAAAGTAGCATTGTTATCCCTGGGGTAGATAAACATGCAACAAGACTTCGGCCAAAGTACCCACCATACATTCCAAAGGTTTGGAAGTGATTCTGGTTCTGCTCATGAATTTGAGGGTAAGCGTTGATGTGCCCATAATTCCATCTGCTGGAACTTGCGAGAATCATGTTTTTCAACTCAACTTGTGCACTTGTTTTCATGAACACAAATCAAACTTATTAATATCTCAACTCTTATGTCACTAAAGCAAAAAAAGTTGCAAATAATATTCATTTTCAGATTTGAGCTTTCAATTGCCGTTACTTCAATATCAAGATGGTTCATTTCGATATGTACTGCACAAGCTACGAAGAGGTGATAAGCTTAAAGCCTTAAACAAAAGCATTGAAATCTCAAAATCCCTCATTTTATTTAAGTGGTTCTAGAGGAGTTTGTTAGCGGCAGTCAGAGAAAACAACCTCCTTCCTATTAAAACAAAAGGAAATGTTAACGAGTTTTCGAAACGTGCTCTTTAAGACCTTTAATGGTAATTTTTTTTTATGAAAATATGCGTAATTAATGCATTAGAAATTGAAATATTCTACTTTTTTTATATAAAATAATTTATTTTATAGGAATCCTTAAAGAGTATCTCGAATCACTCGTTAATAAGACTCTAAAACAAATAATGAAAGATAACAATTTGGTAATTTCAACCCACTTGAATTGGCCTAGTGGTATTGACTTGAGATCTAGGAATGTACTCCTCCTCTAGGTTCGATTCTCTCTGGGATGGTTCCCATTAGTGTTGTTGTTTTCACAACAAGAGTTTCCTAAAAACACATGGAATAATTCTCGGTTCCCATTCGTATTACCGCACACATATTATATGTGTCAGGTGTAGTTGTTGGTGAAATACAAACATATAGTATAACCCTATTTCATGTTTACCCTAATCGTGCAGTTCAAAGAATTTAACGATACATTGATATTGTGATTTGGAATTATGAGCCAAATATTTCAAGCTCCATCGGTTAGTCTAATCCATTCCTTGTGTGTTTTTTTTCCCTTTCTTTTACGTCAAATGTTAGGGGAGAATAAATTTATTATCATAGATTGAAAACATACATGACTACACAAATTCAGTTCCTGAACGAAAATTCTTTACATGCATCAATAGCAATTTTATTTTCTTTTTAATCATATTTTTATATTAACAGTAATACTTACAGTGTCTCGGTTATGTAGAATGCTTTGATTTTTTATTTATTTATTTAATATGTCTACAATTACATTCATATATAATTTTTTTGAACAAATACATTCATATATAATGCTTACATTAAACAGGAAATTTCTAAATAAAATATGAAATTCGAGTTTGATAGAGTAATTGTTTTTGGTTGATACATCAAAACATTGTGAAGTTATTTTCCCACAACTACTCACTTTTTTCTCATAGAAGTGTTAAATATGTTTTATATCTTGGACCAAGAGGCTCATACATTTTGAATTATTTGTTTAATGGATCATCATTAGCGAACTAACCTGGAAACTTGGGAAGATTTGCAGGATGACACTGCTTCTTGCAATTGTAAAGTAGAGTTTGGCCTCAGAGTAGTTGCAGGTGCAGGAAAACTCGTTCGATGATCAAAGCATTAAATCATGTAAAGAGAGGGCAAGAATTCAATCTTCTCTCCTACCTGGCCTTCCTGATGATCTTGCTATTGTTTGTTTGATTCGAGTACCTTGGATTGAGCATAGGAAGCTACATTTGGTTTGCAAGAGATGGAACAAACTTCTATCTGTCAACTTTTATTCACTTAGAAAAGTCATGGAATGGCAGAAGAGTGGATATATGTCATCAAGAAAGACCTTAATAAAAGAATTTCAGTGCATGCTTTTGATCCTATCTACCAACTATGGCAACCCCTTCCTCCTGTTCCTTCGGAATATTCAGAAGCATCGCGGTTTTGCTGTGAAGTTCTTAATAGTTGCCATCTCTACTTATTTGGTGGAAAACATCCTATAAGAGGATCTATGAGAAGTGTCGTTTTCTATTGTGCTTATACAAATAAATGGTATAGAGCTCCAGACATGCAGGAAAAACGTCATTGGTTATGGTATGGCTCATGTGTTATAAATAATCGTCTCTATGTGGCTGGTGGGGAATGTGAAAAAATCAATGGAGCTGTTAGATTTGCTGAAGTTTATTACCCCGAACAAAATAGGCGGAATTTCATCTCAGAGACGAGTATTACCATGGGGCTCTTTTTTGGCTTTGTTCACGATGGAACATGGTTTTTGAATGGACTTGGGTCCAATCACAATATCGTATGTGAAGCATATTCTCCGGAAACAAATACTTGGAGCCCTGTTACTGATGGAATGGTAACGGGTTTGAGTAATAAGCTTTGTATTTCACTGAATGGGCAACTATATGCACTTGATTCTCGAGACAGATTGAAGCTCACCGTATACGACAGAGAAACAGATTCATGGTGAATGTTTATGGATAGCAAACTACTTAATTTGCATACCTCCCGCGTGGCTGCAGTTGTTCCCCTTAAACGAAAGTTATGCATTATCTACGAAAATATGAGCATCAGTCTAGTAGATGTTTCAAGTCCTAATAAAGAAGTACAAAGCAACAGTTACATTCGGGAAAATGTTGCTGGAGGAAGGTCGAAGGAATGCATTGAATGTTGTCAGGTGCTTTGAAGCCTGAGCGACAAAATTTATCTGCTAATATTTGTTAACATTTTGGGAAATTGACGTTTTCTTTGGTAAATCAGACAAAATAGGTTAATCTATTTTTGTTGTGAGGGACATGGAAAATTATGTTTTTCATCTTGTATGGATGCTGTTAATTGTTGATTGACAATAAAATGGAGCCATTCATTTTCACTCTCAAGTATATTGCAGATGTTGCACATGCTTATGTTACAAGATGTAAGGTTTGTTACATGTACTTTTTAGCAGTATATTTTTTTCTTTGGAAAATCAGAAACAATATGTTTGTCCATTTTCTTGTGTGAGATATGTATAAACACTATTGTTTTTCATCCTATAAATATGATGTTATTAGTTGATTTATAATTGAATGAGTTCGTTCGTTAACAATCTTGAATTGGAAGCAGATGTTTCACATGCGGTAACATGATGCGGTAACTATTGTTTTTCATCCTATAAATATGATGTTATTAGCAAGACTTTTAAACTGTTTTTGAAGTCATATAGAAGCCATGAACTTTGCATCAGTATTCAGCCTAATCACCAATGATAATAATAGAATAATATCCCATGCACCTTGAACTTTAAAGTGAGATACATCAAGAATTTCCTGCATACACCTCCGGTAAGCACTCCTGACAGAATATTCACCAAGAACTTCCTTCTTTCAAACAAGGTGGTCTTCTTTCACAAAAAGGTAAATGGGCGTTTGAATAATGTGATCCACCACTTGTTGACTGAAAATTGCCTGCAATATCCCTTTATATATAGAAGATTAAATTGTTTTTATAGAAAGCCCGGTTTGCGTGGTTGTATTTCTTACCCGCATAATCGCATTAGAGGAAGTAACCCTTATTTTCTGTTCACCGTTCTCCTGAAGTTTCAGAGATCAAAGAATTGAACATCACTTTGATATTGTTATTTCGAATTATGAGCCAACAAATTGAACTCGATGCCAAAGCTCAAACGAGTTCTATATTTCAGACTCCACCGGTTAGTCTAATCCATTCCTTTTTTTTTCTTCTTATTTCTTTTCTTTTATAGGCAAAAATCTATTAATAATGTTTACTAATATTACCAGGGGATTAAATTAAGGGTTGACTAAAATTTCATAACAACTACCGTATTAATTTGTCATTAAAAAACATAGTACTAATATTGTCTCTATTAATCCCATGATTGCATGACGAATAGTATGTTGGATCCGAACATGTTTTATGATAGAACATTATGATATATATAATATATAATGCTTATGTTGAATTTGAATAGTAAATTGAATGGGAGGTTGGAGACAAACTCAAATTTTATATTAAGAAAAGATAAAATTTGGATTTGATGGAGTGATTGTTTGTTTGATACAATAAAACATTGTGAAGTTATTTTGTTTTGTTTAGAGAGGCAAAACATTGTGCAGTTATTTTCGCAGAACTACTCATTTTCTCTCACAGAAAAATACCAGTGTAAAAGATGTTTTATATTTTGGGACCAAAAGTTATAAAGCATAGTGTGTGAAATATTTGTTTAATGGATCATGATTAGCAAACTAAACTGGAAATTTGGGAATATTTGCAGGTTGACTCCTCTACTTGCTATTGTAAAGTAGATTCGGGCCTCGAAACAGTTGTGGGTGCAGGAAAACTCTTTCGAAGATCAAACCAAGGTATCCAACCTAACATTAAACTAGATGCACCTAGGAGTAAAAAGTCATGTAAAGAAAGGGAAATAATTCAATCTTCTCTCATTCATGGCCTTCTTGATGATCTTGCTATTGCTTTGTTTGATTCGAGTACCTCGGATTGAGCATAGGAAGCTACATTTGGTTTGCAAAAGATGGAACCAACTTCTATCTGAAAACTTGTTTTATTCACTTAGGAAATGTCATGGAATGGCAGAAGAGTGGATATATGTCATTACAAGAAATGATGAAAGAATTTCATGGCATGCTTTTGATCCCATCTACCAACGATGGAAAACCCTTACCCCTGTTCCTTGGGAATTTTCTGAAGCATATGTGTTTGGTTGTGAAGTTCTTAGTGGTTATCGCCTGTATTTATTCGGTGGAATGAATAGTGTGAGGGAACCTATGAGAAGTGTCATGTGGCCTTCATGTGGATGCAGTCGTTCCACTCAAATGGTAAACTTTGCATTATCCACAACAATATGACCATAAGTTTAGTCGATGTTTCAAGTCCTAATAAACAAGCAGAAAGCTACCCTTACATCTGGGAAAAGGTTTGAAGGGTTGGAAGCCTGAGC
>Ga0315915_1009283_pt1 | contig 11230 bp, 7 predicted proteins | sample MpolbnodulesMG_FD_207738 | JGI IMG/M metagenome (GOLD analysis project Ga0315915, IMG submission 207738) | Medicago polymorpha root nodule microbial communities from Los Angeles, California, United States - branched nodules | ecosystem: Host-associated > Plants > Roots > Nodule | place: USA... | reverse complement strand
TGCAATATTCAATATATGCCTCAGTAACATGTAGATAAGTTAACCATTTGGGTCTTCAAAATTGTGTAAATAAATAGGATTAAATCCAGAAATTTAAAGTCATTCAAAGCTAGCTCTAGGCTCTAGCATGTTTCTCTTACAAGTATAACATTTGATTACATTGATATAAGTATTTACTGATGAGTACATTGACCAACGAGTATGTAAATATCTATAAATAATAACATGAGCTAATACCACCACTTGTTTTCTTTACAAAAAATACACTCTGAAAAGAAAAGAAGCTCTATGAAATGGTGGAAAATGTATACAAATTCACAATAACAACAGATATAACTTAATGATTTCTAAGGTTTTAGAATGGCCAATTGTTCAAAGCGCAACAGTTTCTGTTCAGCTAATGGTTCAGTTGAGAAAACCAAATGAATAGAGAAGCGAATTAACGAGTGAAAATCACGATTCTTATCCATTTTTAGGTTTTGGTGACTTGATATAATGACGGTACGGAGAACCATGTTGACCATTTGGACTTGACAAGATCCTCATAGGTTGACCCTTCTTCGATAAAGATGCTACCTGTGTTTGTGTGCCATTTTTAGAATTCGGCATTGACATTGTACGATCTACTCGCACCACTTGAAAGTGATATGACGCGATAGCCATATCTTTGAGGTTTTGCAAAGGCTTTAGAGCTTGAACAACTTCACTCATCATAGGTCTGGCTTTCGGATCACGGTTAAGGCATTGGGCAGCTAGTTGGGCGGCTTTCTGTGCCCCTTTGACAGAGAAGTGACCTTCGAGACGAGGATCAATTATCTGGAATAACAATCTTCGTTCTCCAAGTACAGGTCTCGCCCATTCCACAAGATTGTGTTCACCGTTTGGTCTATTTTTATCAACAGCTCGCCGTCCAGTGAGCATTTCAAGTAGTACTACTCCAAAACTATAGACATCGCTCTTTGATGTCAAATGACCTAACCAGAATCATCAGCACAAGTCAAAACTAAAACTGATATCGTGTAACAATGCAACAAATAAAAGTTTGAGTTTTAGAATGAAAGCAAATGAATGACTTTATATCCAAAGAGTCAACTTAAGGGCGTTTTTTGTTTGAAAACAATGTTATGTTTTCATTAATTAATAATTACAAAAATGTCACGTTTTCACTCCGTCTTATATTACCAAAGATTTGTACGGCAAAATTAAAACAATACACAAATCTTCGGAAATAGGAAACAAAGTGACACTGTAATTAATTGTAACAGGATCATTTCAATGTTTGGAAATAATGTTCTTCTAACTACTGCAACTAGGTTCACGAATGTATAAAACAATTTGCAAATATTTACCATTTATCATGTCAATTCCTCATATGCAAACAAAATCTTATATTTGTACAGTGGAAAAAGGCTTAAATTTATGACAGGCCATAGAACTTATAACAAGCATAATTTTAGCTTAAAAGTAATATTAATGCAATAAAAGTGATCAGTTCAATATTAAATATTATATTCATAATACCAAGACCTAGATGTCAAATTATATACAATCTCAGATACAATTAGCAATCTTGAGCCTGAATCACGTTATCTATACCATATATAAAGGGGTTGTCAAATTTAAGTGTGATTTTCTCTTAGAATTTTACCCTTCATTCTTATTCAGAGCTTTGTCATTCTACACCTAATCAAATAGCTGAACTTTCTACTCCATTATACAACGGGGACACTAATTTCTTGGTCTAACTCTGTATGCTTCCATTTTAACATTCATTTAAACTTCCTATTTATAATTTATCCCTTCTTTATCCAACCAAAGAGAAAAAACCGAAAGAAAATGAGAAACCGGAAAATGTAAACAGACGGGCGCATTCATGCTAGTGGAGTTTAAATTTAATGCAACAAAAATCAAGAAAGCAAACTAACCAGTCATCACATATTCAGGAGCTGCATAACCATATGTTCCCATAACTCTTGTTGATATGTGTGTATTTTCCCCTTGAGGACCATCTTTGGCAAGTCCAAAATCAGAGAGCTTTGCATTGTATTCCTAAAAAACAATTTTGCATTTTATGTTATGAAGTTGGAGGAAGAACAGAAAATTATTAAATAACATTTTGCCATAAAGAACTCACGTACCGCATCTAATAAAATATTAGAAGTCTTGAAATCGCGATAGATTATTGGCCTTTGAGCTTCTTCGTGAAGAAAATGCAGACCTTTTGCTGCACCGAGCGCAATTTTCATTCTGATAGACCAAGGAAGAGGCAACGACCCTTCTGCACAATTCATGGTTGTTACCAGAAAACAATAAATTTCCTTATGCATACCAATTTTTAAGAGAGTAGTGCAAAAGAGAAAAAAACAATGCATCCGAGGAAGAAGTTCATTTAATTTAGTTATTGTTTTCTTGAAATATGAAAGCGCATGAGCCCTATAACAACTGATTGGATTTGCTGCGGTCACAAATCCTATGCATTCACACAGAATATATCGGTGGCCGTTGGATTGGATCTATAGACTAGACAGTCCAGATTTCAAGTTCGGTATTTTAGAATTTTAAAATAAGACAAAATCTGCTTGCTTATATCATTGTTTGATCTCGGTCCAACGACCATCAATGTGCTGACTGTGTAAACACACGAGATTGTGACTGCAGGCAATCCAAATCCGATAACAACCTAGGACCCTAAGATTTAGTTGTGAATCAAATCCTGTATCAAAATTATGGTGGTGCATTGAATAGGGAATACAATATTAATGTTTGTGAGGAAAGTCGTAGCTACAGCGATAATCAAGCATATTTTCAACTTAACTTTATATCAAATGCAGTGTGATAACTTTGGTTTTAATGTGTGTCAAAAGCCTTCAATTTTGCTGCAATGAAAAGGGATTGCATACACGCAAAATAAATGTAGTAGTGAAGGCATGCAATAGAAGTAAAACAGGTTATCGTACTTCTGAAAAGATGGTTTTCCAAACTTCCACGCGGCATAAACTGATAAACCAATAATCTTTGATCATCTTCAATACAGAAGCCAATCAATTTGACTAAATTTGGGTGGACGATATCACCGAGAATGTTTAACTCAGCCTGGAAAGGGAAACAAATAAAAACTTAGAATAAGCATTTGTAAACGAAATGCATCAAAGGAAAAAAAATTGAGAATAAGGGATTTTAAGTCTCGTTCGTACAAGCCACTCTTTGTGACCTTGAAGTCCATCATGGTTGAGGGTCTTGACTGCGACGGTAAGTCCAGTACCTGGTTTCACCGGTGCAGTTCCATTCTCCTCAATCCAACCTTTGAACACACAACCGAATCCTCCCTCACCAAGAAGACTCTCGGGTCGGAAATTCCTAGTTGCCATCTTTAGCTCATTGAATGTGAACTTTCTCAAATCAGAAGAAACCTTCAACTCTTCGCTGAACATTGGAGTGGAAGGGATACTTTCTGCATTACTAGTTGTAGAGGATCCTGGAGGAGCACTTTTTTCCTTTTTTCTTCTCTCAGACGCAGATGCATTTTCTACTAATAGAAAGAAAGAAAAAAAAACTAAACTTATTATTGTCAATTAAGCGACTAAAGAAATTAAAAAATTAAACAATCTTAGATCAGATGATCCTGACATATGCTAGAAACAACTTATGACTTGTCCATCAAATGTTTTCAACTTATTTCCATAAGCACTTCAAGATAACCAATAAAAACAATTTATAGTTTATAGTTAAACAATTTGATTTTATCTTTTGTTATAGAAATAAATTATACATAAGCATTTATATGATTAGTGCTTATGTTATAAGCGATTAGCGCTATTGCTAACACTTGTGAAGAGATTATGCAGCTGGTCAATGGTAATGCACAACAGATCATTGTTTTGAAACTCAATTGTTTTCAAACAAAACCTCCAACTTCCTTTAGTAGTAAAATTACAATAAATTTTTTGCATATTTTCAATTAACTCACAACCTAAGTCGTATCTTGAAACTAAAATTAGCAGCTCAGAGATAAAAATAGATGACCAGAATCTAACAGTATAGGCTCTGTTTGGATAAAAAAACTTAATTAAGTGCTTATAGCATAGGTGCTTATCATACAAGTGCCTATAGCATAAGCACTTATTATGTATAAGCTATTTCTATACCAAAATATTAAATAATGTCAAATTGTTTTCGTATAAGCTACAAACTCTTTCATAAACTATCCTAGAGAGCTTATGGAAATAAGCTGAAACCAACATGTAAACACTTCACAAGTGCTTATGCTAATAATTTCTAGTAAGTTCAAATAAGCCAATCAAAACTGGTCTAAAAACAAATCTTTCTAATTCTACGTAACATTACTGTCAAACAGATTATTTCCAGAACTAAACAAACATGCATAAAAGAAAACAAAATTACCATTATGAGCACTTGTGGTACCACTTTTGGAACTATCAACCTTTAATCTTGAAGGTATACACTTTCCAAAGCAACTAAATTTAACACAACAACCAATTTCCTTCTCATCACAATCTTTCTTCATCTTTCCCTTTGACTTCCCTCCCACATCCAAACTCCCTGCTTGAATTGCATTATTCCTAAACCCCATCTTCCAAAAACTCTTAAATTTTTTATTTTTTTTTACATATTCAAAAATTCACCATAAAGTTTCAAACTTTAGAACATGGTTATAAAATAAGACAAAAATAAAAAACACCCACTTCAAGAAATCTCAATTCCAATAATTTAAGGCTGTGAAAACTATGATCATAATCATAAAAATTCAAAATTTAGAAAATGGTTATAAATAAAGACAAAAATAAAAAACACCCAATTGAAGAAATCTAAATACCAATAATTGAAAGCTATAAAATTTACTAGAAATTTAGAAACATCATTAAAAATAACTAAAAGAACAAAAACATGATAGTTTTGAGTGAAACAACAAAAGGATCAACACAAGTACACAAAAACAAAGACAACCCAGTTGAGGAAATTGAGTCCAAAGGAGGTGTATGTGGGAAAGAGAGAGATTGAGTTTGCATTTGCATGTGAAAGGGAGGTTTTTTTCAACAACGGGCAGGACGGGCAGGCATGAAATGTGGAAGAAAGAAACCGGGCAGGACGGGCAAGAGAGAGAAAAGGACAGCCATAATGCTTTTGCTTTTCTGTGAGAAGAGCACTTGTTGCTACTTTCTTCTTAATTGTTTGACTTTCATTTTTGCACTTTGAAGAAGATAATATTATTTTTATTTTTTGCTATTTAAAAAAACTCAATTATTAAATGAAAATCATGTGTTATATTATTTGATAAATTGATTGATATATGCATAGTTTTGCTACTTATCCTCTTTTACAATCTTCTCTCTATCTATCCATAATAATGTTTTTTTTGAAGGATCCACAATAATGTATTTTATTTGTTTGAAGGATCAATAATGTATTTTATTAGGTCTTATAATACAAATGTTATAATATACTATAGTTCTTGTACTAGTAAATGCTTAATTAAGATTTGTTTATCCAAATATAACCTAAATTAAGAGGTCTATCTAAAGATGGTTGTCAATTTTAGATTTCTTGGTATTAGGGGAAATTGATCATTAAAAAAAATTAATCGAATTCAATTAGTTTTTTTTTAAGGAGAATTCCATTTATTAAAGGGCGTTTTATTAAGGGAGTTGGTTATAAAATGTTTATTTGTTTTTTAAGGATAAAATGGTTATTTGAATCATAATTAATAATAAATGTTAATTAATAATAAATACTTCCTCCTTAATTTTTTTTAAGAATTGTAATATTTTTTACATCTTTATATAACTTTTTTGGTTCAACTTTCCAATTCTTAAGAAAAGATGTTTGATAATCAACAAATAAGTAAACTCTCATAAAAAAAAAATTCACGTAGAATTTTCAAATTTTAACTATTTCGTGATATTTTTAACTTAACATTCCATCTCCCTAATTTTATGCTCTATTTAAAAAATATTTTTAAATATAAGCTCTCATATGATTATTTTTTTACAGGAAGCTGGTATGAAAGTTGTTGTGTGCATTTATTATTATTTTCGTATGTACAGTAATCATAAGGCTACTATTTTTTTTCATTCTATGACCTTCTCACACGTCCTATTTTGTTTTCAGAATACACCCTTAGGGGATTTTTGGATTCTAGAATCAAAATTGAGTTTTTCCTAAAAAAAATTCCAAAGTTTTTGGAATATGTTGAAAATATAATTTTGGATCCAGTCAAGGAGAAGGTTGTGAAGTTTTGGGTCTACAAAGCAATGCATATGGGGAATACTACAACAAACAGAGTTGAATCTGCACACAGTTGATTGAAAAAAAATCTGACTAGTAGTATGGGTGATTTAAGTACAAACTGGAAATCCGTTCATGACATGCTAGAGTTGCAACATACTCAGATACACGTTTTCTTTCAGACGAGCATTATCATGCCTGAACATAGGTTCAAAGGAAAGGTTTTGTGATCTAGGTTGATTCAGAACATATCAAGGAACACTTTGCATTATCTTGCAGACGAGTTTGATCGAGCAGTTGATAAACCAAGGTTTTGTGGACCAGCACTTGTTTATAGGGAATTAGTTACGCTTGGAAGATAAACCAAAAAAATAAAAAAATACTCCATCCATTCCTATTTAAGTGTCGTTTTGGAATATTAACACCAAATTATTTTTGCACCTTTACTTCCTATTATAACCTTGTTTTAATCTACCAATATATTCCTTTTTTTTGCACACACTTTCTCTTTTTAATAAATTTAATGTTATCTTTCTCTCGTAACAAACAATTGTTAGTTACTATCTTTTTCTTCAACAAATTCTTATTTTTTGCACACTCTATCTCTCTCATAACCAAACAATTGTCAATTTTAAGATATCAAAAAACAAACTTTGTTTAAAAAAACAAACTTTAGTTTTCCAAATATATGCATTAATTAGTTTTATTGAAAAAGATAAGAGTAATTGGCAAAGCGTATTATTGACAAATTATACTCTTAAAAATCCAAAACGACAGTTAAATAGAAACGATAAATCCGCACTCAAATGACACTTAAAAAGGAACGGAGAGAGTAATAGTTAGTTTTTTTTTTCTTTTTCAAAATGACAATTGAGTCCATAAAGTTAAGAAGATTGTGTTTAACTGAATATCGATATGAAATTTTGCTCGAATACGATTTTATTATATTATTATATTATAACAAGAGGAAAGATATATAGTAGAATATAATCTCCATACAAATATCAATTATTACGAAGGCATAACTTTTTATAAAGGCTGAATAATTTAAAAAATAAAATAAAAATTCAATGATAGAATAAATAAATTTGATTCAAACCAACATCAGAACCATGGGAATGTTTTCATCCCTTGAGAGGATGAAACTAATGCTAAGAATCCTACAGTGAGATATAGGTAAACGAACCAAGTCCATACTGTTAATACCCAAATTGAACGTGGTATCTCTTGCTTGTTGAATGTGACTTGTAAGAGTGATATGATATAATATAAAAGTTATAATCGCTGCGGCAGTATTTGAAACAAGTCTCACTTCTATGCTTGATATTACACTTGATAGCAGCAGAATGTATAAGATTACCATGGTGTTGTTGTTGTTGTGAGGGTTAGGGTTAGGGTTACGGACACGATGTAGTGTACTTCCAATATTAAGTGCTATTTGAAAAATCGAAACAACAGCGAGGACTATGAGCATCACAGCAATGTTATGTTGTGCATGAATTTACCAAAATATGATGATATATTCATTGCAGCAAACATAATCAATGCCAAGAATAAATTCATCGTGATCACAACAACTCTCTTAAACTTCTGATGATCTTTGTCGATGTCGCTGATCATGTACCTAAATAGTGAGATTAGAAACATACATTAATTGAGTTTTTTTTTCGCTTATTTTGAACCGAAAAAATATTAAAAGCTAATACAATAGTACAAATAGTATAAAGGTAAAAGAAAGGATTTGATTACCACTGATTAATTGAATCCATTATTTGGCAGCACACACAGATCTTCATTTGGTGAATATAGGTTGACGACTCTTTTGTTTGTACTTTGACTGGATAGGTTGCGACTTAAACAGGTGTGTGCAGTAACAAACATCACAGGATAAATAGAGAAGTTAGTTTTTTTTTTTTTTTTACAAAATCAAACAGTTCACAACCTAAAGAGTAACATTCCCAAATTTTAGAGAAGTCATGTTCATTCAATGTCTCAAAAATCAATACTATATATAAAGAACCCCACTTTTGGGCTGACTTTTTCTTTTCCAAGATACTCTCAATTTTCAATACAGATTACACATGTAACAAATAAACAAAAATAAATTTATATTAAAACAAATGTAACAAACACGATATGTATATTGATTTTTTTTCTTTTATTATTTAAAAGTATAACAAACTAAATGAGTATATTTATACTTACCTTTTCATTATCCCAATTATACACTTAAACAACTTTTTCTATAATAAAATGATTTTTTTGTTATATTGTTGGTGTTCATTGAAATAGATAATGATGGTTAGTTTTGTTTTTTTTTTTTTTAGAAAAGTTTTGTTTGTTATAGCTTGAAACAACAAACATTATATTTTTAGTTTTAATCAAAATTAAAATTTCATAAAAAAAAAACATCGTTCATAATTTTTAAACGTTAGTGCAATCAAAAGAGCAGAAAGACGGACACGTGATAATTTGCAAAACTCCCTAGGATACAGCAGGCCCTTCTCCTAGTTATGGAGGTTACAGAATAACAAGAATGATAATTTGATCAGGCAGATGTTTATTTTAGGAATTAAAAAAATTGGAGGAGAAGAAAATGAAGTTTTCTATTTTCTGTTGTGTGAGGTATGCCTGTAGTTTCTTTCTACGAAGAACACGTTAGTAAATTACTAACAATGTTTGTTTTTAATAGTAGTCGGCAAGGTGGAAAAGTGATTTCTCTATATGTGCCAAATTGTTACGTTGCCAATTTAATATTGACCCGTTAAACATTAATTAAAATCAGTTACAAATTAAAACTAATTTTGCAAAATTGATGGAAAGGCACATGATGGAAAAAACACGTTTTATTCCACTAATAATGAGTCATTGACCAAGTAAATGGAAAACTATAACTTTTGAAATATAAATTATCTAAAAAATTACAACACTTATAACATATAATAACTTTTTCAAAGAATGATCAAATGATGATAACAAATAAGAGAAGGCCAAAGATTATAGCCAAGGCCTAAGAGAAATGAGAAATTAAAATAATGTTAAGCCTATGTATTACCTTGTTAAGCCTATGTATTACCTTACTGAACATGCAATCCCATTTTAGAAAACAATATTCACCATTAGAACAAAATGGAGGAAGAACATAAGTTCTCATACAAAAGAAGAATAACAATAATAATAACAGACAAACCTACCATCATGGATATGGAAACTCTTCCATTTTGTAATCTGCCAACACCTACATAATAGATTGACCAAAAAATAACAAAATTGAATAAAAAGAAGAAGGTATCAGTAAAAAAAAAAAAGTAACAAAAATGAAAGTGATAAAGAAGGCGAAGGACTTGAGTTTATGATGTTAAGAAATAAAATAGAAGAGGGGATGGAAAGGACCGAAAATAGAAGCAGATATTGAACAATGTGAAGAATGTCACGCAGAAAAAATGGCTAGAGGAGTTTTCAATATAATTGTAAGTACGCAATAGCACTAAATTGGGTCCTTGAACATTGGAAATTAAAGCATTTCATTAAACTCCACTTACAATTTTTTTAAGGGAACTCCACTTAGACATTGGAAAGCAAACATGCATGCCATTATAATATTTTGTTGTTTCAAAGCTAAGGGGCGTTTGTTTCAGTTTTTAAAAAATATAGATTTTGAGTTAAAAGAATTTAGAGATTTTTTTTAAAGATTTTTAGAAAAATCTAAAGTTATTTCTGTTTGTTTACTATCATAAAAATCATTTTTGAAATTTTGAAATTCTTACACTTGATCAAGCTTAGAATCATTTTTGTAGTGTTTGTTTTAGATTTTAAAAAAATCCATTTTGTTAAAAATAGTAATTTTTAGCCTCAAAATGAAAAGCTATTTCAAGTAGCTCTTCCAAAATCTATTTTTTTTTTCTAAATACAATGAACTCGAGTGTAAGAGCTTCAAGTCTTAGAAAAATGATTTTTATGATAGTAAACAAACATAAATAGCTTTAGATTTTTTTAAAAATCTCTAAAAAAATCTCTAGATTCTTGCAACTCAAAATCTATTTTTTTTAAAGCTGAAACAAACGCACCCAAAATTATTATTTTTTAGCAAAATAGATTTTTTAAAATCTAAAACAAACACTACAAAAAAAAGTGAATTTTAAGTTAAAAAAATAGATTTTTTTCAAAAAATCCAAAACAAACGGTCCCTAAATGTTTCAACTTCCAAGTTAGTTCTGCCGCATATGAAAGTGAAAAGGCTAATTTTTAAAAAAATGAAATAATAAACGTGTAAAAAATAAAATTGTTCAATTAATAATAGACAAATACCAATGTTATTCTTAAATTTAATTAGTAGATTAAAAAAAAAAAAAGTTTCCTTATTAAGCAATAGTTAAAAGAGTATTAAGAAATGATGCTTTTAGAAGATGGCAAATGTCACACTTGCCCAAAAACTAACCTTGTTTTATTATTATTATTATTATTATTATTATTATTATTATTATTATTTATAAATAGATTTATTGCATTTGATCATTGGTTCCCTCTAACTAACTTTAAACCACCTCTAACTAACAAAAAAACACTTCTAACTAACTAACTAAGTTATCCAACATTAACTATGATTATCTTAACATGAAGCTATGGTTAGTTAACTATACTTAATTACTCTATAAAAACTAATCACACCACGTTCCATCAAAATCACACCGCATTCCAAGAATTCACACACTCCAAGAAATTACACACACACTTCAAAATTCTTCATCTTCAATCATGCTTCCGGTAACCAGAGAAGATAGCATCAACTTCAGTGTCAAAGAGTTTACGAAGCATCTCACAAAGCTGGTGACACTAGTGCAAAATTAACATAAGAATTATTTGTATTATACCTATTTTATTAAAAAAAGGTGTGAAATATAAATAAGGTGGCAGTTTTGTAAATATATTGTAAATTTTGTTTTTGTGAGTAAATTTCAAAACCTGATTTTAAGAATAAATGGGGTCA
>Ga0315915_1009282_pt1 | contig 11230 bp, 4 predicted proteins | sample MpolbnodulesMG_FD_207738 | JGI IMG/M metagenome (GOLD analysis project Ga0315915, IMG submission 207738) | Medicago polymorpha root nodule microbial communities from Los Angeles, California, United States - branched nodules | ecosystem: Host-associated > Plants > Roots > Nodule | place: USA... | reverse complement strand
TTCAAAAAGAAACTAATGTTTCTTGATGATAAAAAAAGTATTATTTTTATAATATATATCAAAATGAACAAATGTTCTTTGTTTTGGTGTAATAATTTATCCCCACCCTCACTCTATAGATCAAAATTTTGATTTTATTTATTATTATTTAATTTCATTATTTATATTATTTATTAATAGTCATTTATCCCCACCCATGCTCTCTATAGTGTGAAACTTGTACCATGTGTTTATTTACAAGCTTCCTGCACTGCAAACTACCAGCATATGCACATGCTTGCTATAACATTATTTGGCTATTGAAAGGAAAAATGCAGCATGCATTTATTACCAAAGACAAGTAGCATTGTAATTCGCTTAGAGTAAACAGGTGATAATTTTTTTTCCAATTTTTTACGGTTATAAGCAAATACCTTCCTTGAATTTTTTTAATTATGTGTGAAATGTCCCTTGAAGTTAAATATTTTTTTCTTTTTATCCTTAACTCAAAAGATATTAAAAGCAAACACTTAACAGTTAACTTTAATATTTTAAGCTCTACAAGTATTCATGTTTCTACCTTTTTGTGAATTCCACTTGGTTTTTTCCTATGAAATTGGAATGATTTTATCAGCATTCTTTTGCATTATATTTGAACATTAATAGTATGTTTTTACCATTTATATCAGAGGTATTAAAGTTCCACTTTGTATGTGAATTTATAGTGGTGTTTGACACTTTGTCAATAGACAAAAAAAAAAAGCTCTGGTCTCTTTATTATACCTTGAATGGTAGCTAACATAGACTCATATACAAGGTGCAACTTTCATACCTATGATATAAATGGTAGCTATCAATGTTCAAATATAATTAAAAAAAAAGCTGATAAAATCATTTCAATAGATTATTTCAATTTCATAGGAAAAAAAAACTAAGTGAAATTCACATAAAGGTTGAAACATGAATGCTTGTAGAGCTTAAAGTATTAAAGTTAACTGTTAATTGTTTGTCTTTAATATCTTTTGAGTTAAGGATAAGAAAAAAATATATAAATTTTTAAGTTCATGGGACATTTTATACATAAGTGTAAAATTACAGGGTGAGTATTTGCTCATAAATGTAAAAAAAACCAGATTTTTTGTTCAATTTTTTTTATAAAAAAAAAATTACCACATGATGTAACGTCGTATGACACATCAGACATGTGGTACTGCTACGTAGATAGACAAATGTCACGTCATGTTGACTAATAGAGAAATTTGACGCATGAATAAATTGATTAACGTTATGCAATTTCAGAAGGGGTAATTAAAGTCTTGTTAATATCAAGAGAGCAATTGACGAAACTTATAATTTAAAAGGTAATTATTTATTTACTCAATTCGCTTTAAAACAAATTTCTTTGGTTTGACTTTACCCACATGCAATGGGTCATACACACTATTCACTAACATTATTACCGGTTAATGGAGTATACGACTAGTAGTACTTTTCACCAACATAACTTAACACTATTTTCTTTCAAAAAAAATAACTTAACACTATTCACCAACATGCAATGGAGTATACGACTGGTACTCTGGTAGTTAAGATATGAGGAATTACTTCATCTAATTATTACTACTCTAAATTTATTAGCGAAACATGTTAGCCTTTTCCTTTATAGGCAAACATACATACTTTAATATTCTATAGGGATGATAGTTAAATGCATTTAGTTTTCTTAATTTATGTTACAAAATGAAGTACATTTCTTGAATTACATTGATGGTGAATAGATTACCTACAATTTATCAATTGAAAACCTAGGTTTCACCCTTTTAAGGGTGTTTATAAAACAACAACGTTAAATTTGGATTGATTAATTGACATTTGTTTATATTTGAGTCAAACAAATATACACTCCTTCTATTCTTACATGCATGTGTATTATTCATATAACTTACTTTAATTATATTTTTTACTTAAATATAAATATAAATATAAATACAAATGTTAGTATATAAAATATTATTTGATTTGTTTTAAAAAAAAATCAAAATATCAAATTTTTATCATTTTTTACTACAAATAACTAAAAATTGTAATGATCAAATTTATGTATTGATACGTGTGAAGTGATTGATTCTGACGTATATTTAGAAATATAGGAAACACAATATCTTTTTTTTATAATCATGTCAAAAAGAGTGCAACACAACTTCCTATCCAATTCCTACAAAAAAAAAAGCTCCCATACAATATTTTTACCTTTTATACTTATTGCTGTTTAATAAGAGTGATACAACTAAAATATCATTTTCTGTATTTTATTTTGACATATTTTCAATCTATATAAAATTATCAAAAGATATGTTGATATGAAAAAGATGGAGTACTAATCAAAAGATAAGTTTTTGTAGGAGAACTAATCATTAAGCTATCCGGTCCTTAATTTAAATCCACAAATAAACTGTTTAAATTAATAAAAATTAAATTAGACTTTTATTTGTATACATAATCTATCTCTTGTTATAGAAAATTGATTAATAATGGGTTTGTGTTTTTATGACAAAATAATGGCTGTGTTAAAAAATAACATACAAACCTTAAGAAAGTCCTTGATGAGACGGTTGGGAAATGGAATGTTTTTGTAGAAACCAACAGAAAGAAGTGTCTTCACTCCTTCAACAGAAGATGGCATTAACATTTCCGAACAAGTAGAAAATCCAGCATCTTCAACTGCTTTACTAATCATAGACTCTTTTACAGCCAAAACTGCACCACTTACAACCACGGCTTGAACCAACTCACTATACATCTCAGCCATTTTAAATGCCACCATTCCACCATAACTGAATCCAACCACAACACATTTCTCCACCCCGAGTTTCTTTAACCCCACCGCCAAACACTCGGCTTGAAAAGCCAGTGAACGGTCCGACTTATCGGTGGTTGAGCCACCGAAGAAAATTAAGTCCGGTACATAAACGGCGTATTTTTTGGCTAAAGGGTTGATTTGGTACTGCCAAGTAGCAAGTCCATCACCGCAGAAACCGTGTAGGAGAACCACTACTGGCTTTGTGGGTTTGGATATGGGTTTGGGTTTTAGTTTGGACTTGGAAATGGTGTTAGAAGGAACCCAAAATCTAATAACTGTACCTGGTTCTATCTCTACTGTGTAGAGCATTAAACCTGCCATCTTCACTACCCAACTAACCAATGTCCAAATTACGTTCACCGTGTTCACCATGTTTGATTATATTTGTTTGTGTCTCTTGTGATTGCACTAGCTTTCTCTTTTGTAACGTTTTAAGCAATGAAGTATGTGCATGCCACTTGCTATAGTAGTAAATAGTGTGCTACGAATTATTTGTATCTAGCTACCAACTAACCCGATTGAGTAAATGGAATACATGAATGCGACGTCAGGCTCGTATGGATGAGGCATTGGCAAGTGTGTTGATCATAAAAATATAATATCCCACTTGAAATGGTTAGAAAACCCATACCGCCAATGATTCGAATTGTTTTTTTTATTACAAATAGAGCGAAGCCCGAAGGTCACACGTACTCTATCCCTTCACATTTTAAATGACTATTTTAAAAATGTGCACAATTTATGTATTAACTTTGGTCATATTCTTCTATTAATATATAAAGATAAATTATAGTAGTATATAAGATGTTGTTGGATTTATCTCGACGAATATTTTTAAAATATTAAATTTTAATAATTTTTTATAATATATTATTAAAAATATTTAAGATCAAAACTATACATTGACATACGTAACAGAGTTAATTGTTTTATATAATATGAGATGGATAGTGTATTTAATAGTGAGGTTATGATAAACAATTTATAAGTTTGAGGTAAAAAAAGTTGCTAAATAGAGTCTAATGAGACTTGTTAATGATTAAAAAAAAATTATGTGTTTTACGTAGAAAAAAGTTGCTTTAAATATTGACTTTTGCTAATGAGTGTCTTAAGGGTACTTTTTAAAGATTTTAAATTAAGAAATGGAAATGTTTCTTATCGCGAAAATCTATTTAACCAAGTTTTATCCCGAACAGTTGTACTTCATATTAACCTTTCTTTTCTATCCCACCATCAGTTTTGTCTGTCAAACGAGAATCGATCCAACGTCGAAAGTACTTCGTGATTACTTCGCTATGTTATAATTCAGATCATATAGCACGGTTGGTTAAGAAATTATCTAAAGTCAAATACTTCAATTTCTCATGCATCAAATAGATAAATTTCATAAATGTTATTATTTTAGGTCCTAAAAGAGTGTCATTTGTTAGCATTTTTTTTTTAAAATGTTATAATGTGTTGAATACACAATTCGATAAAATTTCCACTTTGAAGCATTTTTCTAAATATTGTACTCATTTCGATCACTATTATAAACAAAAATTTACTTTGCAGATTCATTGAATATTAAACTAGTATATATTATAGCTCAAATACATTATTTATTCAACGAATCTAAAAAGTAAATTTTTGTTTATAATTGTGTCTAAAGGGAGTACTAAATAGACAATTTTAGGTTATTATTTAACAATGCAAATTCTTTTGAAGTGCCGAGTTAAATGAATTAAGTGCTCAACATCCACGAAGTGTGGAGCTTGACTAATTAAAAAGTCGGATCAACCACTAATATGTAAATCATATTCTGTTACAAAACTAATTAAATGAAAATAATAGAAATTGAGTTATTTTTTCATGTTGGTGGGGATGTGTGGCGACCGCGGGGATCTCCGACGATAGGGACATGAAGGATGAACTTTCCGTAGCAGAGAATGGGGACGGGACGGGGATCGAGGTTAATTTGAGTGTGAGGCGGGAGCAGAGGACTACTCCCCACTTCGCCTAGTCTTGTTAATATCCATACTTTCGAGTACTTTGATGTTCAAGTTAGTATAAAAACCAAGAGTGTGAGGTATTGAAATAATAGAAATTGTGTACATTGTTTTTGTGATGAATGATGACTTTTTAGGCATTGGTAAGAACTAAGAAATCGTCGAGAAGTTAGTGAGGGTCTGTTACGATCTGCGATTCGTCAATATTGGGCTCCAAACCGATGAAGGATGAAATATAAGGTTTAGTCATTGAGGCATTGTACACGGTGTTTGATATCAACAATTGTTGGCTTGGACCCCATGTTCGGGCCTTGTGTAATGAGGATTCTAATCCTTGGACTAATCCATAACATAAACTAAATGATGGCTAAAAAACCTCGTATAAACGATTTATTCCATACCTTTTTAAAGAGCCTAACCAGTGATTTTTTTTAATTAAAAAAAAAAAGCCTAACCAATGATGACTATATACCAAATAAACAACGTACGTAACTTCAAGACCTGTGATTTTTTTTTGGGTCGGGTCGTGGTCCACCTAAACCTAAAGAAGCTCCATTGTTCAATGTGGAGTTTCCACTTTTAAGTTAAAATTTGTGAACTGCTGAAGTAATTTGTTAATTACTAAATTGCACATCTGAAATGACATAAGTGAATCATGTTGTATAGTATATTTAAATGTCATCCAAGTTATATTATGACATATAAGTGAATCATGTTGTATATATAGTACTAAAAATATTGTATTAGTAACCAAAAAATTAGCTAAAAATACATGAAATTCGTCTATAATTCCTTTACCAAATCTTAGAGACACAAGAAATTGAGTAATTACATGATCTAATTAAATGAGCTCGTTAGGCTATCAAAACATCTAGAATGGACTTAATGTGTGGGTGACTATTTTTTTTATGTTAGTATTTTCTTCTTTGTTAGAATTGGAACTTTATATTTAATTATTTAATTCATTTAATCTCTTAATTCAATTTAATAAGATATTTATCCTTCAATGTGCGGGTTACAATGTTGACCGATAGATGAGAGTGTATGAATTATTACTAGTACAGTCCTAAAAAAATAATCGAAAGAGACCACAAGTAGTTAGCAGATCACAGTTGCAACTTGCAAGTTTCTGAATTACTACTACTGCGATTATTTATGCTTAAAAAAATAATATTGATGGTCGTTGGCAGTTGACATTTACAGCTTATGTTTCAGATCAATCAAAAGAAGAAGAAAAAAAATCTGCTTATGTTGGAGAATCAAATCGTGGATAGGTATTTTTTTTATTGATCAGGTAGTTCAGTGGTTAGAACTTACACATTATAAATATGGAGAATTGAGATGTCTGGGATTCGAACCCCGGCCCCTGCATATAATATGCAACATCCCTAACAATTGAGTTAAACTCATGAAGATTCATGCATAAATATTAAAATAAAATAAAACGTAAGTGTTGCATTAAGTGTGGCTCAAAGTGGCAGATGGATGCTGAGTTTACATTGTTAGTCAAATTAATACGGGGACAATTATCGATGGATACTTTTTTAAGCATAGTTTTAAAACTCGGCTCGGTCATCGACTCGGCAGGGGTACTGGGTCACTGGGTCAATGGTCGAACTACTGAGTCATTGGTCGAACCACATGACAGAACCGGAACCACTCAGATGACTCGGTTAGATGACTCGGTCTTAGATTAAATTTATATAGTTATTTAACCGGATTAAATCGGATTGAATCGGATTGACTCGGTCACTTTAAAAACTAAAATAATGACACTGTAAAATAAAAAAATCTATCCAACAATAATAATTTCATAGGCTTCTAATGATGGCTGTGTTGGTGCTTCATAAGAGGCCATAGCTAATCACAAATACATATACATAAAGACAGTGAGAAAATCAGAGACATTTACATTTATGAATGACACAAAGCCAAATAAAAAAAGAGAGGAATTTACTATTGCTACAAGAATGTGAAGATAGTGACATAATAACATGAAGAAAAAAATCAAAACATGATGGACAAGAAGGAAAAAAAAAAAACAGAAACTGATTCAAATTCAATCCCTCAACATAAAAAAAAAAAAAATCAAAACATTAAAAAGTAATGAAGTTACTTTTGTGTGTGAAACATGTTGAATAGAAGCAGATGATCGATCATATACATCATAACAACATCAGATTCAACATTATAACATGAAATTATGAAACAATCAGATTAAATGATGAAAATAAATAAATCAAAACAAGAAATCAACAATAAATCAATTAGTAATAACTAAAAAGAAGCAAAGAAGAACAATCTGAAAAAAGGGTTTTCAGTTTTCACTTTCATATCTGAGTGGAGCGACGGCGGCGGCGGCGTGGAGACAAGCAGCAGCGACGGGAACGGCGTGGAGGATGATGGTAAGGTTTGAAATTTTTCAACTTCTCTTCTCTTATCTCTGTACATGAAAACAGAGGAGTGAATGGAGAGAGTGAGGTTTTGGAGTCTTTTCTACCCTTTTCTGACCTTTCTGATTCTAATTTTTTATTTATTTTTAATTGAAAAATCTAAAACGACGTCGTTTTTGTAAAGTTAAAAGCAAAAAAAAAAAATGGAGAACCGGTCTGACCCACAACTCGGTCGAGTCACCGGTTTTGACCGGTTCCTGCCGAGTTAACTGCATGACTGATCCAAATGTTGACTCGAACCGGCCTACCCACCGGTTCATGGTCCGATCGGTCCGAGCCGAGTTTTAAAACTATGTTTCTAAACAATGTGATCAAAACCTATAAAGCTATGAAGCCCGAATTTTGATACGGCTGCGGGTTCGATACGATACGGGTATGTGGATACGTGAATTTTTTAAAATTTAGAATACGATACGGTTAAGATACGTTAACAAATATTTTATACTAAAACTTATATGCATGTAAAATACTTGAAGAAAATAAACATTGATTACTCTTCATTATTATATTATTATAAAAGTTACAATTTTAAAAAAAATAATAATACATGTAATCAAAATAAAAAAAATGTAAAGTTTCCTTATAAACCATATTATATTTTCATATGTACGGATTTCAAGAGAAACATCATTAAAAGAATTCAACACAAATTTTATCTAATAAGGTGATTAAGATCAACTTGGTGAACATTTTTGGTTCGAATCATGTTTAATGGTTATTTGAGTCACCTAAGCCTTTTCTTTTTCAAGGATGCCAATCAAAAAGCAATTATTTGAAGCAATTACCTATGTGATTCGAATCATCTATGAATTTTTTGATATAAGAATCAACCTAATGAGATCTAAATCATGTACATTATTTTTTCAATTTTTCTTATAATCATTCTTCTAAACTCTCATTCATTCATTCTACTTTGAACTTTTATTTCTCTCTGAATTTCATTCTCTTGTGAAATCCAAATAAAAAACTCTACTTGATCTTAAACACCGACCGACTTCTGAAAATATGATCAGATAAGTTTATTTGTAGATGGGTATTTCATATATAGAGTATGAGGATTATTCAATCTTATCAAGAGCTTAAGAAAAATGAATACATCCTTTTCACCTAAATTGAGAATTTATTGTTAAGGTGTTGGTTGTTCATGATGTGAGAATTCAATTCAATCGAGGGTTTGAGGGTCAATGTGAATGCTTTAAGATTGAAATTGGACTTTGGGTTTATTAAAAAAACTAAAGTGCACTTTAATTTTTTTAAAATATGACGATTTTGACTACCTTATTTTCAATATCTCAATTTTAACCCCTTTACTAGTCTGACCCTTCTTAATTTTGACCTAATCAACACTGATGTGGATATTTTCTTTTTAAAATATAAAATGCCAACTAAGATTGTTTTAATCTTATATTTAAAATAAAATAACTTTATTTGAAAATTATAAAACACAAAAAATGCCAATATTCAATTCAGCCATCTTCTAACACAAATCACATTCTCCACTCCAAGTTGGTAACATAAATCTCTTTCTCTCCTATGTTGGTGTTGTGCAAATCATAACTTGTGTTGATGCGACCAAGGCATGAGACTCTCAAATTTAGATTTGAGAGAGAAAAATCCGGGGCTTTCCATGATAGACATGAGAGTTTATAGATGAAAGTTGAGGGTTACGCTTGAGAAATTGTTTGAGTATGTGTTTTTGTTTTGAAATTTTGGAAATTTTGGGTGAGTTGTAAAATTGTGGGTAGAAAGATCAAAGTGACTAGAGAGAAGAAAAGGGAAAGTGAGAGAAATTGGGAGAATGAGTTGTTTTGAGTGAAAGAAATAGATATTTGAAGGAAATTTTATATTTTATATTTAAACTGCTTAATTAAAGTTAATATATATTATATGATGATATAAATAATTTTAATAACATTTAGACAATGTTGTGATTAATTCACACCGCGACAAACACAATCTGCATTGCAACATCCGTGACAACCGAAATCGTGAAAACCTTGACGCGACCATGACCGCTATCATTGTTTAAAACCTTGGTCCCACCAACTGGTGTATTGTAGTAGTCTTACAATGTTTTATTTTATACAAGAGATTATTTCTAGGACTTGAATCCATAACCTTTTAGCCATGTGATAATAACTTACCATTGCCCTAAGGCTCCCCATTTCTTAAAGGTCTTATTTAAATGCTACGTTGCACAGGTACGAAATACGACATTTTTCAAAAAACTAAGTACGGGTACATCAAGATAAATTTTTTATTTTTTTAAATTAAAAATAACATAGAATGAGAAAATTATATTTTTGCATGAGGGAAGGAAGATACGATGAATAAATAACAGTGAATAGATAGCACTGAATAAGAAAATATATTATAATCAAGTGAGAACAAAAGCTTAACAAGGATTAGCTTTATACAATACGAAGAAAGAAAATAAGAAGATACATTATACAGTAAAATAAATGGTTTAACAAGGCTTGAGTGCTTGACTTCTCTACTTCTCCAAGAAAAGGTGGACATTGAGTATGCAGCAGTAGTTACACTATTAATTCTCATGAAAAGCTTCATTTTCTCAAAAAAAAAAAGGATATGCATACCCTAAGTGTACCACCGCCGTACCATAACAGTACCAAAATTCCAAAAAAAAAAAACTTAGTGCGTCATGGGTGTGTACCGTACGTGTACCGGTACGGGTACTTGCGAATTGGAGTAGTGGTGCTTTAGAGCTTAAATGGCATGAAAATTACAGTATATCATAAAAGCATAATGGAGTTTTACCATTTATGATTTTTCTCAATGGGTTGACTTGGCTTGCTTTGTAGGGGACTGGATCCTCTCCGGTGACTAGAGGGTCCAGTGAAATCCTACCTATTGAAAAATAAATGCATTTGAGAAATAAAATGTTAATAAATGTTAAAATCAAGAGAGAGAAGATGTTTAATGACTTAGATTTGGCACTGGAGAAAAATGCAGATATTCTCACAGGAGACAATCTATACCCGCTTGTCATACCCCAAATTTTGACAAGTTAAAAAGTTTTATTCGTATTTTAAAAGTCGAGTAATTTCATCGTCTCAGATGAAATTTCGGCAGAGATGTATTCTAAAATACCTCATTTTGGTTACCGAGAGGGACAATTTTAAGTGTTCTATTATTGTGTTTTTATTTTCTTTATTATTTATTAAATTCTTAATCTTTTATTTTTATTATGTCAGATTCAAACCATCAAAAATCACAAAAAAATTATGAACACATGAAGAACATTAAACCTCTTTAAAGTAATTTTTTTCAGCAGCTTTTATCACAAATCCAACAGTAAGCCACAAATCCCAAATCGGTTCATAAAACAACGGCTCTAGCACAATTTCGTTACAGACTTACCAACACGCCAAACAACTTACGAATCCAACAGTGATACCAACAACAAGGCCGCAAATTCGCAACTCAAGCACAACACAAACCGGAGTTGGAACTGAAACGCGTGAACAAGGAAAGTATCAAAATGGACCGGCCCATACCAGAAGGAAGTCGAACCAGACCGGACTCAACAAACCAAGCTTCAGACCGAATCCGAATTGGACAAGAAGAGGCAATAGGTTTTGCGAGTTTGTTCTTCCTTTCTTTTTCTTTTGTTGTTTGTTGTTCTTCCTTTTGTTAAAATTTTTTCTCTGAAACTAAAGCTTAGATCTAGGCTTATGTGGTGAAATGGATATGTGGATCTATAAAATTTTTTGAAATCGGAGGTGTTTGGAGGTTTGCCGGTGGCGGCGGCGGCACCCTGAGGTGGCTGGGCACTGCGCCAGCGGTGTTAGATGGATCAGAGAAGACGGTGGTCTGTTGCAGACCCTCTCTCTTTAAAACTCAGAGAGAGAGAGAGAGAGAGAGAGAGAGAGAGAGAGAGAGAGAGAGAGAGAGGGAGGGAGGGAGGGAGGGAGGGAGGGAGGGTAGGG
>Ga0315915_1009281_pt1 | contig 11230 bp, 10 predicted proteins | sample MpolbnodulesMG_FD_207738 | JGI IMG/M metagenome (GOLD analysis project Ga0315915, IMG submission 207738) | Medicago polymorpha root nodule microbial communities from Los Angeles, California, United States - branched nodules | ecosystem: Host-associated > Plants > Roots > Nodule | place: USA... | reverse complement strand
ATATTACAATCATTTCAGGTATCTTCATTGTTAAATATGAAAATTGTACCTTGTTGATGCTCAACATTGTGTACCTCTGCAGCATGGTCTAAAAAAAGAAAGAAAAAAAAAGAATAGTAAAACTTTTTACACACCATCAAAATATATTTGAAAAAAATAACAATAAATATGTTATAGTGCACAATCAGAATAGACTTCAATGATATGTGAACAAACATTGGATGATAGTTATGAACACCTCTTCTATGTGGCCAATCAATATTGCTTTGATGCACATCATGTGTCTCTAATGCACAGTCATTACGTGATAGCTTCAATTCATAAATCAATCCTAACAATAACCATGTAGATGAAGCTCAATTTAAATAAATAAAGGAAACTCGAATCCGATAAATCTTTATCTCAAAATCAAAGCAAGAAAGCGTCATAAACAACTAGCAGTGTTGCTATAAAATCGATGTCAATATCTTAATTTTGTTTAATTAGCATTTTTTATCATTAAATTTCATCATACAATGATTGAATTAATCATTTCCAAAACCATCAACATACTTCACAATACGGTAAGCATCAAGTTTAAGAATAGTTTATATTCTAACATGCATATGTTGTTATAATTTTCAAATCCGATAAATCTTTAACTAAAAATCAACGCAAGAAAGCCTCATAAACAACTAACAATGTTGCTATAAAATCGATCTTAAAATCTCAATTTTGTTTCATTAACATTTTTTATCATGAAATTTCATCATACAATGGTTGTATTTATTATTTCCAAAACCATCAACATGCTTCATAACACAGTAAGCATCAAATTTCAAAACATAACAGTTTCTATACTATCATTGCACATGTTGTTATAACTTTCAAATTCGATAAATCTTTATCTCGAAATCAAAGTAAGGAAGCATAGACATACCAATATTTAAGCGTGTTTAAAAAGCAAAGTAAACACCATGGAGCCAAGCAAAACAAGCAGCTTCCATTTGATTCATTCTCAGAAATCAGCGACATGTGTTGTGTAGTATGAGTCACATTTGACTCCAAAATATCCACACAAAAAAAAATCATTCATGCATAACATAAAATTATACTATATATATATTACCTAAAATATTAAATACTAAAAAAATAATAATGTACTTTTTACCATTGAATGGAATTAGCGCCCAATTGCTGGTGCAACACCAGCTCTACTTAAGACTTGTCCAATTTCTACAATGCATTGAAAACAATAAAAAATAAATAGTCAAATAATTAAGCAACATCAAATACACAAAATAAAAATACAAATTTATTGACAAATAACTAATTTACGTACCTGCCACAACATTTCGTAACAACTCATACTCTTCACTCAAATTTAGATTTTTTGAAGTCGATGAAAGATGGTTTCAACCAATTCCGAGTACAAATCAAAGCTTCCGCCATTTTTGGACTCATTGAGCTCTTATACATGTCAATCCTTCCCGTGGTGCTGAATGTGCTTACAGAAACAACCGATGACACCGGTGTGGCCAACACATCCCTAACCATTGTTGTCAAAACAGGGCAACGAACACATTTTTTCTTCCACCAAACAAGAATGTCAAAACTTGCATCATCCTTTTCTAGAGGGTCACTCAAGTACCACTCAAGGTCATTTTGTTGAACAATGGTTTATTTGGTTTTCAAGTGTTCTTTATAGGCCTTTGTCGTTGCATTTAATGATGGTTTTTTGGGAATAATAGGTTGTTCAACAAAGGAATTGCTGTTGCCCGAAGGGCCGGCAAAGGTTTCATGTTCAGATCTGTAAAGATTGTACAACTTAAATAAATCATCTCCCACACTCTTAGCCCTTTCCTTTGCCATTTCACTGTCAACACCATACAAATAACCAAAAGACCACTTAATATACTCAAATTTATACCTAGGATCAAATATCACACGAAAGCATAGAAATTGGTTCATTTCACAACATTATCCCAATACTTGTCATACTTAGCCTTCATTTCTACTCTCATTCCATCCACAATAGTATTCAAGTCCATACTTGCCTTTTGAAGCTCACACAAAATAGAAGCCAAGTTGTGAAAGGCGGTATATATAGACACTTGTTGGGAAGATGAAAAAACTTTTGCAACGTCATGGAAAATCTTTAAAAAGCTAACAAAGGTTATAACATTTTCCCAATCAATAGGAGTAGGAAGGCCAATCTCTTTAAACAACTCCCCATACCCAACATCTTTATGCACTAACTTCTCAAAAGCGGCTTGAAGTTTTTCAGCAGTATTCAACATTATGTAAGTTGAATTCCACCTAGTGGAAACATCAAGAGAAAATGTGTTTTTTACATGTTATCCTTGACATTTCGATGCATTCTTTAAATTTTAAAGCACTTTGAGTTGAAGACCTCACAAATCTAACATCATTGCGGATATTAGAAATAGACATATCTTGATCTTTCAACCCGTCCATGACTACTAAGTTCACTATATGGGCAACACGTTTCATATGGAAGTGATCCCCTTCACCCAACAACCCATTCTTGATCTTAAATTTTCTTTTCAAATAAGCAACAACCGCATCATTATAGGAAGCGTTGTCCACGGTGATTGTGGACACGTTCCTTATACACCACTCTTTCAAAACCTCCTTAAGCTTTTTACCAATGGTTTGTCCTTTGTGATTTAGTACTGAGGTGAAATTAATTATTCTCTTTTGGTAGTTCCAACAATTATCAATGAAGTGTGCAGTAATGGTTATGTATCAAAAGTTTTGAATGGAAGTCCAGCAGTCTGTAGTTAAGTTTACACTTCTACAATCAGACTTAAAAAATACCTTAAGTTTCACTTTTTTATCTAGATATAGATAAAGTTAGAAATAATCTCTAGCAATTGCCCTTCTTGAATAAGGGGTCGTTAGAGGTTATAATTGTTTACAAAGTTGCTTGAATCCCTCACCTTCTATCACCCTAAAGGCAAGTTCATCAAAGATGACAAAGTTTGTTACGACTTTCCTACATTTTTTTTGCATTATACCTTTGGTTTACACGAACTAGAAAACCAACATGTTCCCCTACAAGGTTTGATTGCCTAGGGTATTTTAACATGTTAGCAGGTTTTTTAAGACAGACTTCAGAGTGTGCTAAAATGTTGGATGTCTCATGTGCTTTAGAACCACAAATGTATCGTCTATGACAATGTTTACAAGTTGTTATGGGTTCTGGTTCATTGGATAAATGGTTAAAGTCTAGCCAAACAAGAGAGGTTCTCTTATTACCAGTAGCATTAGATCTTATGCACCTAGTAGTAGAAAGAGGGAATTGGAGCATTAATGGATAAATCAGTTGGTTGTTGAGTTTCATCAGCTGAAAAAGATTAGTAAAGTATTGTAGATGTGTAATTAACTAAATATTTCACATTATAAAATATTTAAGTGTTTCAACAATTATTAAGTATTTTAATTTTTTAATTACTTAGATTGAGTTTTAACAATTAATTAAAGATGGACATGTTTAAAATTAGTTAACTGTTACGAAATTTTAAAGGAGAAAGTGTGTAAATATAGGTGTAAGTGTTTGTTAACTTTCCCAAAACAGCAAAATCATACATGTTTCGATTCAAGCATATGAAAGTACCACATAGGCAGATATGCAAATACATATGAACATATTATATAAGAACATAATTCATAAAAAAGTAGTAGTAATCAAGTACTATGATTCATTCTAAAAAAAAGTATTAGGATTCATTCTTTAGAAAATTGTACTAGGATTATTGTTTGTTGAAAAAGGGTACCAAGATTCATTCTTTTTTGTTCAAAAAATATGTTAGTGCATGCATATGTCAATTAACAAAAGAAAGAGGAGTTCCTCCTTTTATGTATCTAATGATCTTAATTCTAAACGCATCAATTGAACTATGTGATGTCTTCATTCAAAATGGGCAAGTTACCCCCTCTATTAAACTGTATAGGTAGTACATATACACATAATCATATACTTATAATTTTAAAACGTAAAATTAGCTTATGCTCTGGTTACCCCCTCCATAGCTGCAACTTCAATTACCACATCCACAGCTGCTGCAACTCCAGTCACCCGCTCCATAGCTTCGGCTCCATTTACCCCTTCCATTACTGATTTTAGAGGGAAGAAGTGTTAGTTCACAACAGTAATAATACATGAGTTTCGGATGTGAAAATAATATAAAAAGCAGTGTGCAGCTATTGCAAATATTTGAAAAATAAATTTAATTTCTCTATTTGACCAAAAATCTAAAATCTTGATAAAAATATTCTTGATTAATGTGTTTTTTCACAAGAAAAATAATAAGTATAACATAATTATTCTTGAGTTGTGCATTCTATATTTATGTATTTTTTCGTAAGTTGTGGAGATAGAATACTTACTCATATAGGTTACTAATTCATATAGAAACTTACTGAAAACTGTACATAAAACTTACTCAAAATATATGGACCAAAACTTGTTCAAAATATATACGAATCAAGAAAAAATTATGTTATACTTACGAAATAAAATAATTTTTTCTCTTAATATTGGTTACTCAACTGTACATAACTCAATCAAGACAAGTGTTACATCACTAAGTTATTGATTCATATATGACATAATCAAAAGCTAATTTTACTCATATCTCACTTCCATAACAACACATAAACAAAGTCCTTAATTTCCATATTTTTCAGATATTAAGCATATTAAATCATCTCAATCAATAAATCGTCTATCAAGAACTCCCCAAAACAAAAAAAAAAGTACAACAAATTCTTACCTTACTTTTTTCAATAGCTACTGCATCATTTCCTTCATCATCAAATTCCATCTTTAGTGTCTCCAAGTAAGAGCAAATCAACATAAACAAGTACAAAAAAAGGAATAAATTAGTAACAATCTATTGCTCTTAAATGTGAAAGGTACATAATCATCATTGTTAAAAAATCAGTACATAAACATGCTAAAAATTTCAGATTTATGGCTCTTCGACTTAAACAGGTACAAAAAAAAAATTTTAGTTAAAAAATCAGTTTTGATCTTAAATGTGTTTTTACATAAGCATACATAAAAAGATTAGCAAATAAAAAGTGGATTTTGACATAAACATATTTAATTCGGATTTATGCTTTACATAAACATAAAACGTACATAAACATAAACATAAACATAAACATACATTAGAATAAACAAACAACAGTCTCACCTTTGATCTTAAGGTGAAAAATTCTTGAATATTTACCTGAAGCACAAAGAAATATAGATTAGAAAATAAAAGCGTAAGAGGAAAGCTCAAAAATTTGGATTTTGACCTTAGAAACGTGAGTATATTCAGTACAAACCTTTAAAAGATTTTGGAAAGTGGGTTGTGATGAAGGGAATAATGAATGAAATCAATTTTATTTGAAGGAAGGAATACTTTTGAAGTTAAAAATCCGTGCAAAAAAGGTTAGGGTTTGGACTTCTAATGAGATTTTTTCTTTCTCTCTATTGAGCAGCCAACACAGATTTAAGAACCAGGGTTTTTCTTAACTCAAAGTTATATACTCTTGGCTGGGCTGGACTATAGGTAAGTATATGTATACGGGCGATAACAGGTTTTGCTGGCCCTGCAAATGCTACCCAAACTCGCCCAACAGAAACCACACAAACCCAGTCTGTTTCAACCGAGTAACCTGAAAACTCGCGAAATTCGACTCGAAACGCTTCAGCCCACCTGATTCATATGAGTTGGGTCGATTTCCCAAATTGTTGTCCAGCCCTAGTGTTTTCAACTCATCAATTGATTTTACAGGATAGTTGCGACAATAACCATATTCATTCAGGCTAAGCATCACGAATAACCAACCATATAAATAAATCTTACAGAGTTGGTCTATTCAAAACAACATAATTACGAACATCAGCAACACGAATAACCAACATATATAATTAGTTCATCCATAAAAATTGAGTCACATTAAGTTAAATTAATCACCAAACAACTTAAGATACAAAAAACCAAAGTAAATTACCCTTTTCTAAACAAAACAACATCTGAAATTTCAGGATTCACCATTATTCCTGTAATATGTTCTACACCTTAAACTGATAGCCAACCTAAAATTTGTAATTAATTCATCACAATTCCATGCAAAAATACCACTAATTCATGCACCTTTTTTTTACACTACTAACCAACTAAATAGCTGGATCCATTTGAATGCTCAAAAACAACTTCAAAATCTATTGGTGATAATCTATACATAGGGATGGAAAAACCATATACACGTATAATCATTGTCCTCAATAGAAAAAACAACCTAAATTTGTGACATGTTACAATTGCATCAACAATATCAAGTGCAACAAAAATTGGATACATCTAATAAATATTTCCTTCAACAACCAACTCTTTAAACATAGGGATCAACGAATGAGGAACAATTGCTTTAATATTATGCAAATGTAGAAAGAAATATGAGGAAAAATGAGGCAACCCATAGACAACCAATCACTGCTAATCCAAAGTATAAAATAACAACTACATACATATTTATCAGTAAGAACCATTTCAATTAATATAACCGTAAGTAATTCCAAACTATCATAAATTTTCCACAATCGCACAACTCTAACTTTCAAATATCATGTTATTCTTACATCAATAATTGATAACACACAATCATGATCTTTTTCCATTGTAACTTGTTTAAAATAGGTATGGTTGGAGTGTTATAAGATGTTGCACTCAACATGAATATATATACACGAAAATGACACAAACAATGTGTGAATATATTAAAAACTTCCACGTAAACCATGGCAAGGATATGTGATAAAATTGAATTGAATTTTGTATTTTTCTAATTTAATGGCTTTGTTAAATTGCATTAGTTTATAGGTATTATAAAATTTGATCAAATGAGGTGGTCAGCTGACCTCATATCATGGTGAAAACAATATTATTAAAAATCCACCAAATGTGAAATGTGATGGAATGTTGCTTAATTTGAGATATGATCTCTGACAAAGATAATGAGAACACTCAAAGTTTATAACATACACATAGAGGCCTTTAAATCCATAAACAAAAAAATAAAATAAAAATCGTATATGAGTGTATCAAACTACGAATAACAAACACTCCTCATATTAGGCGTGTCCCAGTGTCGAACATGTATCGTGTCAGACACCGACACAACATTGACATATATAATTACATTGAATTATATGATTTTCTCAAATTAATAGCGATTTAAGCGTGTTTGTGTCGTATTCGGAGTTCCTGTCCGCATCTGTGTTTCCTAAGTATCAAACAATATGGGCAAAAGATTAAGTCCATAGGCCTTTAAACCCATAATTGAAAATTTTAAGGTCTTTTAAGATTAAATCAAACAACTAAGTAGCCAGCAATTGACATTTTTGAGGTAACTAAATAGAGTGTCAGATTTTCAAATACGGGCTCAAGATGTATTACAATGTCACTAAAGGAGGGTTTGAATTGAAAACATACAATAAAGTATACAACATAAATCTTTGAATGTAATGATTATAAATCCTTGATCTGAAAGTTCTGATAATGACTATTTAAAAAAGGAAAATAACTTTTACTTGAAAAGCAATGTGACAAATAATGACAAAAATTAGTATAGATGCATTTTACATATAGTTAAATTATTAAGTTTTTTTTGAATCGGTAAAATATTATTAACCAACAAGCCCGTGCCAGATGCACTAATAAGCTCGGGTGAAAAAAAAAAATACAAGGGAAAATCGGTTGCCACAATAACACCGGCTCGAACAAAAACCCCTTAAAAACTACCCTTAAAATGACTCCGCATATAAACGGACCATGAACGAAAACCACCAAGACAAAGCTAATAATGAGGCCTAAGTATACGCAAAGGCCAAGACGCCAAGTGCATACCCTTGCCTCAAAATCTCCACATAGGAACTGCCCAAATGACCCCTAAACAACACACAGACATGCTACCACAACACAAACAACCTCCACGCAGGAGCTTACCCACTTTTAAAAACATACCAACCCAAAAAATAAGATGGTACTATAAGCCTACCAACCCATAAAGAATAAAGCAACAAACGAAGGCACCAAGCAATAACAGAAGGCAAGCACATGCCAGCAGCCCCAAAACACAAGGAACTCCCAAAGAAGTCTGCAACACAAGAACAGCCACAAAAAAACCAGCCCTCCAAAAACCTATACCTTTCAAGACAAAGCCTCAGATTCCAACACCATTCATAAAAAAAGGCAAGATGGAATGGGGGACCTTTCCACCAACCAACGCCAAGATAACACCTTAATATCCTCGACTAAAGCCTCTACCTCAAATTGTAGCCCCTTGAAAATCTTATCATTCCTTTTCTTCCACAAAACCCAGGTCTTCCAAGTCTGATGCGGTCTTCTATGTCTGATGATATTCATAGAGTCTGACGAGGTTGATCTTCAGCTTATGAGAGACATCCTTTTCTTCTGATCAAGGATGTTGACTTCTGGTTGAGCTTTCTTCAGATCTTCTACCATAGTCTTTTAAGCTTCTCTTGTGCTTCTGATGCTTTAATAAATGATCAATACTTTGATGGATATATCATATGATCATGCATACTTGAACAAATATTAGCATATTCAATTGTTCTTCAATACTTTGTTATCATCAAAACTTTAGAGGAATTGTATAAACCAAATTTATTCCAACAATCTCTTTTTTTTTATGATGACAAACACAAGTATTTAAAACAATTGTTGTTAATCTAATTAACAGGTAGACTTCAGGGTCTGAGATTTGTAAGCTCCCCATGAGTCTGATAGTCTCAGAGTTTGAGATAGTCCATTAAGGTGGGGTTTACAAGCTTCCCCTAAGTTATATCTGATAGTTCCTAAGGTGATATTTGTAAGCTCCCCCTAAGTTCTATCCCAGTTAGTTAAATTTATTTTTAATCATAATGAGATGCATCATAGCACATAAATATAAACACATCGGAGCTTCAAAGTGTATCATATTCTTAAACATATCAGAACTATTGAAGTCTGTTTCGTTTACCCAAGTCTAATAACACTTTTCATAGTCTGATGAGTTTTCAGTTAAGCACAAGTTAAATTAAGAATAAACTTATTAAAGCTTTAGCTTGTATCAGACTCTTAGACATATCAGAACTAGTCAAGTCTAATTAGTCAAGTCAAGTCTGATAACTTCTTCAGAGTCTGACTAGTTTTCAATCAAGCACAAATTAACTTGAATTTAAATTAAGTTCCTTAGCTTTTTCAATTAGCCTTAGAGTTCAAATGCTCTATTCTACTCCCCATTTTGTCTTCAACAAAAATATGCAAGATAAAACTTTAAACATTAAATAAAGATGCATAAAAATTGTGACAATGCAAAAGAAGATTTAAAAAAAAAAACTTAAATATATTATGAAAATAGAAAAAACTAACGAAAATTTGTAGAAAAACAAAAAATATCAAAATGTGAGATCAACAGTTGAAAGATTATGGCTCTTTGTTGTTAAGATTATAGATGCTCTGATTTAGTAGATATTGAGTGGGAAAATGTCATTTGTCTTTTGAAGAATCCTAGGGTGTGTTTGGTAACGCGTAGTGGCGGAGCCAGAAAAAAAAAGCTCGGGTGGGTTATTAAAATAAATTATAATATATAAACACACAAAATCACGTATGCCATTTTTTAAACCGTCGAAAGCTAAAATCGTTGAAAAATTGTTTAAATTCTCGCAAAATAGGCCTATAATTGAATTATCTAAATTTTTCGAGTGGACCATTACATCACTTTGTGAGAATTTTCGAAATTTAAAACCGACACAAAATTGCATAAGATCTCGCAAAATAGATCTATAGTCGTTAATTTTTAAATTTTTCCGGGTGGGTCGTGACCCACCCTAGCCCGTGAAGGGCTCCGCCTCTGGTAACGCGTTTGAGCATTGATGTCCTACTTTCATAAAAATATTAATTATGACTAGTTTTTGTAATCTACCATGTTTCCTTTTGAAGATGAAAGTTAATCATCTCTAAACTTCATGAATGTTTTTGAAAACTATGGTTGCTTAGTTTCGAGTTAGCCTTCGATTGGTACGTACTACAATGTGTTATGTGAGCTTGTGGTAGCTCATCCACGTTGACATGAAAGCTAAATATGATAGCTTCTTTGTTTTCTGCTCATCTTTGGTACAACCATTCTAAAAAGTTAATGACTTTTTTAATACGTTTTCCACTATATGTTAGTTTTCTTCATTTTGGGTGCAATTTGGTTAATCTATTCAATCACATCACAACAATATTGGAATCCTGACATCAAAACAAATATTGGAATATTCACACCCTTAAAATTAAAGGGTATAATTGGGGCCAAGAGTTGCCAACGTGTTCTTACCCAAACCATTTATATTTATGATAATATAATATAATATAATATAATAATTTACACTGCATAATATCTTTGGGTATTTTGCTATAATCTTGATACAACGTCAATCTAAAAAGGTTTATATTATTAACGCATTTCAACAACTACACAAGTTTTTTTTTTTATTTGTCAAAAAAAAAACTACACATATTTTTTGGTTAAAAAAAACTACACACATGTTTTATTTTAAAATAGTTAGTATAAAATTCATTTTTTTTTATAATAGTAACGTTAACAAATATTCTAAGGGGCTTAAGGAATCTTAAAAAATATATTTTATTTTAAAAATACAAGTGAAATATTAGTTAAAATCATAAATACGCATTTTTCAATGTAAAAGTCACTTAAACAATACTTTAAGAACAATTATTAACAATTTTTTTTAGATAGACGAAATAACAAACAACATTAAAACTCATAAATACAAATGGAGGGATCAAAGTTCGAATCTATGTCATGACGTTTGGCATAACGATATCAACATTTTTGTCGGAAATTGTGGACCTATTCCATTTAATAATATGATTAGTGTGAAAACTCTTTGCACTAATAAATGTCGATTCAATCGGTTAAAAATTGACATATCACAATGTCCCAAGTTCAAGTTTCTTTACAAGTGCGATGATGGTTTTGATGGATGATTTATAAATATACTCCCCCCGTTTCATTTTAATTGTTTTTTAGCATGTTTCAAAATAATTATCACTCTGAAATATCAATGCAACATTTATTATTTTTCCACTAATATATTCTTATTTATTGTCTTTCACTCCAGTTTTTTTTAACAAGTCAAAATGATATATATATATATATA
>Ga0315915_1009279_pt1 | contig 11232 bp, 10 predicted proteins | sample MpolbnodulesMG_FD_207738 | JGI IMG/M metagenome (GOLD analysis project Ga0315915, IMG submission 207738) | Medicago polymorpha root nodule microbial communities from Los Angeles, California, United States - branched nodules | ecosystem: Host-associated > Plants > Roots > Nodule | place: USA... | reverse complement strand
TCATAAATCATGTTATTCTACGGACTTTCTACACTCTTAACAATCAATTCTACGTGTTCTATCATTAAATCCGGTTTTAAACCTTAATTCTCAATTTTACATGAACGACAACAATACTACATGCTAAATTCAATTTCAGAACTTGCAAGACTCTACAAGTTCTCTCTTCTCTTGGTTCTCCTCTTCTCTTGGTTCTCCTCTTTTTCTCCAAAAGCTTCTCAACCTATTTTGTGTCTGGCTCTTAGCTTTTATATCTCACACCCTCAACATATTTTCTAACTAAATCCACGTATTTTCTAACTAAATCCAAACCACATATTTTCTAACTAAATCCAAACTACGTATTTTCTTACTAAATCCAAACCACGTATTTTCTAACTAAATTCAAACCAGCCCCTCAAATATATTTATTCTAATTTTCCAACATATTCTACTAAATAATAATATAAAACCACTTAATAAAATATTAAAACATTACAACACGTCATAAATCAACATAAATCATATAGGTCATATAAAAGACTCTAAACTCAACTAAAAATAATTAAATAAGAAAATAGGGCGTTACACCAACCCCATGGTTGCCATGCTGGGTACTGCTGTTGTTGTTGCCAAGAAGGAGCGGACCAAGGTGAGGGGGCATTGGGAGCTCCAGTTTGAGGTGCACTACGGTTACCCCATCCCCTGCCTCAGCCCTGTGTTCCACGGGAGCGAGAACGATTGTTGGGGCAGCGGTTGCCACGCTGAGAGGTCTCTTCAGTAGGTCTTGGCTGAGTGGTGCGCATGGCATCATGAGATCTTGTGTTTGCCATTTTAGTCATACCAGCTTCTTCCAAAGTGAGCACCCAACAAGCCTGATAGAACGCCGGAAGAGGGTTGCTCTGGCAAATCAAAGTAGCAACACTGCGGTAAGCTTCTGGGAGACCAGAGATCAGCTGAAGAACCAGACGATGATTGTTGACAGGGGAGCCTACATTTCTCAACTGATCAGAAAGCATCTTAAGGCGCTGACAGTAAGCAGAGACATTAGGAAAATCCTCCATACGAGTGTTAGAAAACTCTTGCTCAAGAGTGACAGCTCGAGCATTTTGGTTGTCTTGAAAAATATCTTCCAAGCGCTTCCATGCCTCCATTGCAGTAGAGTTGGGTTCTAGAATAGTGCTCAACAAATCAGTAGAAATAGTAGAATAAATCCACTGAAGAACGGTGGCATCGAAAGTGGACCATTGTTCATGTTTGGCGTCGGTAACAGCTGGTGGCTCTTTTCCGGTAGATGGAACGATGTGATGCATGACACGATGAGAGCGAGCATGGATGCGGAAAAGCTCGGCCCAGGTTCCATATTGATCTTTTTCCATCTCAAGAATAATAGGAATGTGGTTCCTAATATTGGAGACGGCAAGAGCGGGATGAAACTCCATTTTAGAACCTCAGAGCGTCTTGGGATTGCTGGAATTACCTGTATCAGCAGTGGATTTGCGGGTACCAGCGTCACTGTGTTCTGAATCAGACATGGGAAACAGTCACACGTTTCTGAATACGTGCAACAATCACAATCAGAAATGGGTTCTAATCAGTCACGGCACAGAGGAGAAGGAACGGCGCGGTGGTGATGTGGTTGCCGGAAATGTCTGAGATGAGATCGGAAAAGAGGATCTGAACCGGTGCAACAGCGCGGGCAGATCACGGTTGGGGAAGAGATGAACAGCAGCGGATAGGGAGACAGAAAACGATCGGTGAACAGGGGTAACACCGGAACAAGATCGTACGATCAGAGTGACAGAGAGAGAAACTCGATCGTGAACGGTGGTTCTGTAAACAGAGGTGGTCGCAAATGGAAGGGGAGCTGCGACGGCGGCACGTTTGCTTCAAGGAAGAAGAAGAAGCTTTGCACGTGTTTCTGTTTTGTGTTTCTGTCTTTCTTTTTTTTTAATGAATGTTAGAGAGAGGGATCGATTAGGGTTAATACCATGTAAGATAATGGAATTGCTTGTGTTTCTCATTGATCTGAATAGAATATATATACATCAATGTGTGACATTTGGTCAACTATCTAATTATGATACAACATAATTATAGGAAACTAATTATGACTAATTACAACAAATATTCTTATTCTATCACAAAGTAAAAAAGCTAAGATACTTTAATACATTAAACTGAAGCATACACTACAAATATATAGAGTCAAGCCATATGCTTGCTTGGAAGACTGAACATAAAATCTGCACTAAATCTACTCTTAAGTACTAGTCATCATTACCTAAGAACAATAGACATCATTACGTAGGGACTGTTTTACTTACTAAATAAGCAACAATCTAATTATGACACTTACACATAAACAAACAACACTTTAATTATGACAGAAAAAAGCAGTAGAAAATAATTAACAAAACAGAAAAATATCAATCTCCAACATTCCTCCTTTATATTTTTCTTGGAAAAAACTCCAAGCATTGACCTCATCTCTTCGACCTTCATCTGATAAAACTTCATTGGCCAAGTTTTTTGATTTGTTGCAGCGATAACACACTCAACTTTAGTTGATGATTGGGTGATCCGTTCTTGCTTCTTTGAATTCTAATCGGACACAACACAACCAAATGAAAAAACAAAATCAGATGCATTCTTGACATCGTCGCTTTCTGCATAATCTACGAGGTCTCCACTTTCATTTTGAAAAACACACAAGTTATAAAAAGAGGCATCAACAACATTACAATCAACGTCCTTTTCTATAATCTTTTTCTCCTCCTGCATGGTAACTTTACAACCCTCAAAATTAGCAGCTTCAGTATACCTTGTAGTCTCTAACATAACAATATTGTATCTAGCATAATTGCCATCCAAAGTTCCCTTTTTTTGAGCTGAAAAATTTGCTTCAACTTTACTAACACGCAAGGATGTTTGCTTCAACTCTACTGGAAAGCTTTTGCCTCTCATTTCAACAATCATTAATTTAGATCCAAAAAGATCAAAAATAGTGCATTTCATATCCTTAAAATGCAAAGAATATTTTTTCTCCGTCATTTTCCCAACACTCAAAAGACTTTGATTTATCTCAGGCACAAATAACACATCTAAAATTTATTTTATACCTGAGTGAGTTTCAACAGCCACAACTCCTTTGCCTTTGACCTTAACATGTTGTCCATTACCAATGACAACTTTAAAGTAAAAAGATTCATCTAGTTCTTTAAAAAAACTAACATTGTTAGTCATAAGATTCATCAAGTTCTTTAAACCAAGGGCATGCATGGGTAACACGAATCAAGATACGTCACGCTGCAGAAGCATCGCACAATATTCAATTCATACCCAATTCGCGACAAAACAGGGTTGTTAAGTATATCATCACCCAATGACCTTTTCAACAAGCCACATATTTTGTGGTGTGAGCCATCTCTACACATCGTGTATGACAACGCTAAAAGCCAGACAACTACATATGGTTTCCTGACAAAGTACAGTTGAAGGAGAATGAATACCAACAAGACATTCTGAAAAGAAAACGTATTACAGAAAACAGGGAATGTGCAGTCAAAATGAGAAAATAAAGGAAATATTAAAGAGAAATGGTGTACCAATTTGTCAGAATATCAAAACAAATGAAAGAAAAAGGATAAGGAGTAGAATATAAAAGTAAATTAATATTTCAGATAAAGGATTTTCTTTCTACTTAATATTAAACTTCGGACAAAGAATCTTTCATCATGTCTCATGATTTAAAAAACATCTCCAGCTAGAAACAACTAATTTGCAATTGATTATTGGACCATCATAATATTCCTAAAGGCTTAAAATACCTCCAAAAAGGCTTTTAGACACTCTCAAAGGCCTCAGCGCCCTCCAGAAGGGTCCTGAGGCCAAAAATGCGTCTTAAGCAGGGCACCGGCTTAAAAAGGCTTCTGAAAGGCTCTAGAAGCAGCCTAAATACCCATCGTACCCTTATTACTTGTTGACTAAGTAACGTAAAATTTGGCTCATAGAGGACTATAAATATAACCCTTGAGAGTCTTCTCAAAGGATGACCAATAGTCCAATACAATACAAACCTTAATACAATTATTGTACTTTTTGCAAGTACAATTATATACAGAAATTAATCAACGATTATAATAATGATAATGACGTAAACAACATACCATAAACCTGTAATGTTGAGATTTAGAGAATAACAACAAGACCGTTAATTGTTTTGTTTCCTTTTCTTGTGATAATGAAGCATTCATATAGTCATTTAATTTCCTCTTTCAAATATAGGAACGGTAAATACCGCATCCTCCTCTGTGTTGCTTTCCTCCGTGTCACTAAAATCATCTCCCTTCCACGACACGTGGATTCCCATTTGTGCACTATCATGATCATCCTCCTCCATGTCACTCTAATAATGTATCTTCCAATTAAGCTCCACATGGTTCCATTCATTAATCTTAAATGCTTCGTGCAGTTCAGGCTTGTTTGCAAAACTCTCATTAATACGCTGAACTAATTTCAAATCAAACAAAAATACTTGTTCCGAAGGAAGAACTTCATCGATATAGAATAAATAATCAGTAGGAGTAATTTCATTGTCATTAAGAAACAACTTTAATTTTTCAAGATCCGCAAATTCCGGAATAAGAAAAATACAAGTTATAGAAGGAATGTTTTTATGAAACCAGAATGAAATTGTCTCTTCCCTGCTTTTGTGCTCGAACCAATTTGGAATCCCCTCCCTTCCGTTTGGGAAACTAAAACTTGTGCTTCCGGCCGCATGTAGTTTCTGTTAGTTTATACAAAATAATAATAATTACACTATGAATTATATATACATGAAATACTATAAAAGATGTCAAATACTAGTGCAATAAAACAACAACAAACCTGACTCAATAACATTCTTCTACTTGAGGGACTCAATGATTCACATCCCCTTGCAGAAAGCTTTTCAAGATTTGGTGGAATCCCTCTAATTTCCTCAAGAGACTCGCAGTCATTCACATTAACTTCAAGAAGATGATGACATTCACTGAGGCACTCAGGAAGAATTTTGAAATTGACACATGATATTGTTAAGCGACGAAGTTCACTGATATTTCCAAATGAAAATGGCAATTCTTCTATGGAAATTTGTTGCAATTCAATCTCTTCTATATTTGTCATATTGCCCAATAATTCTGGAAACCTCTTGAGACTCTTACAACCAGAGAGCTCCAATTTCTTAAGAGATGCCAACTGTAAGGGTGGAAAACTCTCAAGCTTAATGCATTCCTTTGCATTTAATATTTCAAGTTTATTTAGGTGCCCAACTGAGTTGTGAATTGTAATTAAACTATGACAATTTCGAAATGAGAGCTTTTCTAAATTTGGAAGTCCCGAGACATCGGGTATATGAGTTAAATAGTCACTATTGTCCAATGTCAAGATTTTCATGTTGTTGAACTTCTTCTGCATAAACAGAAATAAGAAACAAACAAAGAAAAATAAGATATTATACTCTTATAGTGAATGTATAAATGTGAACAATTGCAGACTAGAATTATTTCACTTGCCTTGTTCGAAAAACAAGATGATAGAGACTCCAAAGTAAATCCTCTCCATTTTAATACTCTCAAACTACTCGGAAGATACTTGAGACCTTTAGCAAAATGGCCCTTTTCAATGATAAGTGTTTTGAGATTTGTCATCTTGAAGGCTTTTTCATTCATGTCTATGGGTTCCACTGAGGGACAATTCAGATATATCATTTCAATTTTACTAGTCCCCTTTTGACAAAAAAATAAAAATTAATCAACCACAATACCAATTACTTATAGAGCTGGAACATGTACATGTAATTAAGTGTAAAAAGAACTAATATGAGATGGTCATATGTAAGTTCAAAAAGAGCAAAGTCATGGTAAACTAAAATAACAAATTGTTCAGAGATATCAATCTTACTTTGTTTTCTTGTAAAACATGAACTATATCATCACGACACCACAACCTACTGCGTTCTCCAGGCTCTTTAATTGATTCTTGTCGGACGATTTCTTTACCCATGTCCTCTATCAAGTCATGTAATGCCACATAAATACCTCCATTCAGCGATTCACTTATCTTTATGAGAGATTTATCCGCCAATACTCGAACATGATGTTTTATGCAATGGCTGTAATGAGCATAAAGTATATCTTCGAACCCATTTGATGCACGTCCTTTGATGCAACAAGCAATATCTAGAAAGACTCTTTTCTGCTCTTCGTCCAAAGCATCATAGCTTACTCGTTGTATCTTTTTTATCTCTTTATTGGGAATATGTTTTCATGAAGTAACTCTTGAACATACGCCTTCAAACCCCCTTTAAAGACATAAGCAATATCCAAAAAGACACTCTGTTGTTCTTCATCCAAAGCGTCATAGCTTACTTTAAGTATCTTTTGGATATCTTCATGGGGAATTCTGTTATACTTATCTAAGAAAGAGACTCACATTCTGCTATATTCTTTCCAAACAAGTTGGAACCCACTACTTCTAATGCTAATGGGAGGCCAGAAGCATATTTAATTGCACGGTTTAAAATATAATCATACCTTGAATCATTTTTGTTACTTTTAAAAGCCATCGTTCTTAACAATTCAAGAATTTCTTCCTGATTAAAGGCATCTAGTTCATATATTCTGTTAATCCCATGGCATGATAGCAAATGTTTGTCCCGAGTGGTAATGATGACTCTACTTCCATGACCGAACCAACCAGGCTCTCCGACCAAAGCCCGCAACTGCTTTAGTTTGTGAACGTCATCGAGAATCAACAAAACTTTCTTTTGAAGTAGCCTGTGTTTTATGATTGGAATCCCTTCACTAACTCCCAACTTAAATTCCAATTTAATTTGGAGAGGAGCTTCTCATGGAGATATTCTAAGCCATATTTAATTGAATTTTCTCTCACATTGTGAAGAAAACACAACCCTTCAAATTGATCAGCAATCAAATTATAAACTGCTCGAGTAAGTGTCATTTTACCCAATCCTCCACTTCCATATATCCCAATCATACAGACACCATTATTATAGTCAAAATCCAGAAGCGACTTTACACGCAGCAGTCGAGAGTCAAATCTAACAACTAGGTGATCAGCAACTTCTAAAAGACCACGATTGATCTTGTTCGTAATCTCTGTAACTATCTCCTTAATAAACTCGTATTCATATTCATCTTTCCTGCACCCAACTAGACAAGTTTAAGTAAATACATTAGAATCACAATCACATGTATTGCGATGATGATGATGATGATGATATTATGATACAAATTTTTTCAACATGCAAAGAACAAACTTTCTAAACATGAAAGAAAAATCAAAAAACATATATTTCCTTTTTAACATTTAAGTGTAAAATGAATTGTCAATTGAAATTGAAGACAAACAATATACATAAGAAAGCAAAATAAGAGTGAAATGAAGAAGCGTACTTGAAATGATAGCCAGATAAGTTAGAAGCTTGGTTAAGATCTATCTTCCATTTCTGCAACCGCTCCATGTTTTCCTTGTTATTTTGGAACCTTTCTTCAAACTCAGTAAGTGCTTCACCATACCTGTTATTGTGATGACGTACTTCAGAAGGTTCCACATCATAGAAAACTGGAAGAACAAGGCGACTATTTTCCTTGAAGTAGTTAATGATGTGGACAAGTTCATCTAAACAAAATGAAGAAGAAGCATAGTCTTTAGAGAAGACAACAATGGCAATTCTTGAGTTTTCACTGCTCTTGAGGAGCGAAGGTGTGATTTCATCACCTCTCTGAAGCTCCTTGTCATCAATGAAGGTTCGGACTCCTTTGTCACAAAGAGCTTCATAGAGATTGCCGGTGAAGCCCGATCGAGTATCAGCCCCCCGAAAACTGACGAACACATCGAAGCTGAAATCATAAGAGATGGAAGAAGAGGAGGAAGAAGGAGATTGCATAGCCATGAAAAGAAAATGATAGTGAGAGTACTTTGGAGAAACAAAAGCATAAACAAGAAAATAAACTAATATAAAATAAGTTTCACCTAAGAGTTATTTATGAGTGTCCATTTATTTAACATTAGTGGCGAAACTTTCTTCTCACTTTCCTAATCTGTGTGGATCATTATTGTTCAACTTTTACTGTAGTGAAAATCACTGCAGAACCATTATATATCTTTGTTGCTCTCGTGGCATGTTATTGATTAGAGTTCTTAAACTTTTTCATTTTTACTACTGCAATCATTCTGTTACTTCATGAGAGTAAAATAATAGTATAGTATATGAAATAAAAATAAATGATGTTGTTCTGTGAGCTCCAAAATCAGACAAGAATAAGAAAGTTTAAAAGCGAAATAATAGTAATAGTAGAAATGTTCGTATGCTACTTTCTTCATCATTTGTGTTTAAACATTAAAATCTCATATGATATCTGCTAGTGATAAGAGTTTGACTATATATATAACTTTAAAAGACAATTCAAATTTCATGTTATGCAGTTATAAAATGGCCATTATTGTCAAGTTTATTAATATTAATTTCCCATTAGCTTTTATAAAAAAAACATACATGTCATGGTTACCTATCTATATATTATTATTATTATTATTATTATTATTATTATCTATCTATCTATCTTCTATCTTTGTAAAGGAAACTTGATTTATTTTCATGCAAGTTTTATGATAATGTGGCACTCTAGAAACTCTTAAATTTCTTAACTTCATCTCTAATTAAACACATCCACTCTATTTTATGTTTTAATAGTGCTTTATTGAACATCCCTTCATAGTCCAATCCAATAATCAATTAAATAAATGTCCAACCCCACTTTAAAACCTTGCAACTCTCCACTTTTGTGTGCCCAAATTTAAGATTTATGTTATGCAAAGAGATTAAAGAAACGGCTATACAATATATATTTTGAAATGCCATGCAATAATGTTACTAAGAAAACATGTATATTAACTAGATTTTATTTAACATTCATAATATTTACGTTGTTCCATTTTAAAACTTTTTTTTAATAGATTTTACATCTTCTATGCATAGTTAACTATCAACATTTATTTTAGTGGTAAAAAAAGACTATCAACATTTTTGTAACCGAAAAAAAAAAACTTTTATTCTTCACCTTATTTAATTTAATGCTACAACAAAGACCAATTTAAACATAGGATAGCACGAATGTGGGATACTATTTTTTTTTTTTATTCCATAACTATATTTCTTAACTATGACCATTCATTTACTCATTATATATATAACCACTAATATGATCTCGATATTTTTAATTTCTACTGATGAGACTATTTGTCCTACATAGAGAAACATTGTGTGTATAAATATGTGATTTGTGCACCAAATTTAGGGTTTTGTTCGTCACCACATTCAATTAACAATTGGTTAGGTCATCTTCAATTTTGTATTACTGTTTTTTCCACTCACTTTAACTCTTCATCTCTTGATTATTAATTGGTTTCTATGACATGATAGGGAATCAAGTTACTCTTAGATTGGTCAAATATTTGAGCTCTATTTTTATTTTTTTATATGATGTTTGTTAGTCTATTTTTCCGACTTTCTTTTATATTTTCTTTTATTCCTTAATGTGTATGTGCAAATTTTTTATTCTATTTTATTTTCTTTTATTCCTTAATGTGTATGTGCATTAGGAGAATAGGATAAATAATTATTCTATTTTTTATTTTGTTGCATCGTTGTTACACATGAAGAAGCTTATAAAAAATGGTTGTTCATCATTAATTTTTCCAAGAAACTACTGGATTCTTCAATTTGGTATTATATTTTTTCTTCTATTTTTTACTCTTCATCTATTTGCTATACATTGGTTTTATGACTTAATAGAGACTAAAGTTAATTTTAGGTTGACCAAATAGTTTAAATTTCTGAAAAAAAGTAAAAAAATAAATTGATTGAAAGTTAATGAAAGGTTGTAAGAAATGTAATGATAATTGTTCGCATCTATATTATTTTCTTTTTGCAAAAACACTCCATTTACTTCACTTCATGCAAGTTGTACAATGAATGCATTATAATATATTCTTATTCAATCCTCCCTCAAAAAATAAAATTTATATATTCTTATTCAATCCTCTTACACACAAGTTTACTACAAAGCTCTTCATTCTTTTTCCAAGCTTATATATATTTGTTGCTTATGTTATCCTTTTAATTTCTTCTTCCATTTCATTTTATGATAGTTTTGATTTTCTCTTCAAGCTGTATATGTATATTTCTATCATTTTTTTATTCTCTAATGAGTATATTTTCTTTGATTTCACATACATAAGTTTTGAGAAAAGGGAGGGTTTTGTTGAAAGTGCACTTCATATATGAAAAGGTGGTTGTTTTCATTGAAATTAAAGTTTTTTTTTTCATTATTATTTTTTATTCAACATTGTTATGAGATCAAGAGTCCATTAAAGATGTGGAAGCGAACATATTAAAAATGCATTAAAAAAGTAATATTTTTTTATTCATTTTCATCCCAAGCCCACATGTTTATGTTTTTAATTGAATAATTTTTTATAAGAGTTGTTAACATCGATGTCTAGGTAACTAGTTGTAGAAGCACACATCTACACAAAACTCTAATGGAATGCTCTTGATCTTTCTGAAATTAGAGACATTCATGTTTTGATGATTTAAATGTGGGAATATGAAAATTTAACCCTTGACCATGAAATTTTGACTGACATTCATACTTTCCATCAAACTTGAGTCATTATTCCGAAGTTATGATTATGCATATGTGCCACCTCTAAAATTATTTTCTTAAATATAGTATAACTTCTCATCCTTTCTTATTCTATCTAATAATTATAAGAATGCAAGTAATTTTAAGTTACAAAACTTATCATCCCTTCTTAATATATTTGTTGTGATTATTTATGAAACACATCGTTTCATTAATAGGGAAAAATAAAATAAAATAATTAAATAAGTAATAATAATAATTATATATACATATGGAACTTACTAGACACTCACGTGGGGAAGAAAAAAAACATAACACTTTCCACATTCCTTTCTTACTCCCTCCCGTAACTCTCTCTGTTCTCACCTTTTCTCTTCATTTTGTTTCTTCCTTTCCCAAATCATCAAATTACATCACCAAACCAAGCATTCATAAGTAAAACTCTTCATCTAAGCAAAGCTATAGCCAATCCTACAAGTTAATTTGGGTTTGATTTTGGAGATTGGGGTTAGGGTTCTAAGAAAGGAGAAGAGTGCCC
>Ga0315915_1009277_pt1 | contig 11233 bp, 5 predicted proteins | sample MpolbnodulesMG_FD_207738 | JGI IMG/M metagenome (GOLD analysis project Ga0315915, IMG submission 207738) | Medicago polymorpha root nodule microbial communities from Los Angeles, California, United States - branched nodules | ecosystem: Host-associated > Plants > Roots > Nodule | place: USA... | reverse complement strand
ACTAATATACCCTTATTTATTGAATTATAGTTCACTTAACTAGTCCATTAACTACAATTAATAATTATGCTTTAGTAAATTATATTAATTTCACCATTATAATCAACTCAACTAATTATTTCCTTAATAACCACACACAAAGTCTAAAACAACAATTAAAACGAGATGAGTGGGTATATGATATTTAATATGGCAATAATTGTCTATTTATAATTTATATTATTTTTTTGTAGAGATTTCTTCCATCGGATTTTGGTGTGGAAGAAGATAGAGTAAAACCTCTTCCTCCATTCCAAGCTTTCCTTGATAAGAAAAGAAAAATTAGAAGGGAAATTGAAACATCTGAGATTCCTTATACTTTTGTCTCTGCAAATTGTTTTGGTGCATACTTTGTGAATTTCTTGCTTCATCCGTATGAGAACAAGAAGGATATTATGGTCTATGGCACTGGTGAAACTAAAGGTATGGATTTCCAAAATTTAATTCAAATGTCATTTTTGGCATATCAAAAATTTATTTTTTGATAAAATGATAAAAAAATTATATTTAATCGTTGATAGGCAAGCTCAACTCATTTATAATAGATACTTGGGTTAATAAAAACTGATGTATTTGATCCAAATTTTTAACGAAAAGATAGTTGGGAAAGTTGCCCCCAATCTACTGTATGTAGATTCGTCACTGCATCACCTTTTCTTGACATAAATGTTTCTTGTTTAGTTTATAAATGTTTGTTTCCCTTAATCTATAGAGACGCGTACAAAATCACGAAGACCCACAGCTATGTATATTAAAGCTACCAATACCTAAATAAATTGTACAGTCGATTGTCTGTAAGTCCTAACTCAACTGGCAAAATACAGAAATTGTTAGGTCGGACGCCATGACCGGGGTTCGAACCCCGGTACCTCCACTTGTGTGTGAGTTTATAATAGCTTTGTCATTTCGTCTACCTACCCAAAAAAAAATTTGTACAGTCGACGAGATTGAATCAATAATAAAATTCATACTAAACCTATGTAGGACACTAACCATTAGTTGTTTGTAATCAAAGAGTTTCGTGGCTCTATTAGCAAAAAAATTAAAAAATATTTTGTGGCTCCAAATGAAATTCACAAATGATATAGAGAAAATATTGAGGATGTGTTTGACCTACCAAAGAATTATGATATGACATGATAATTGTAAAACTGTTTTAGAGACATGACAAATTGAGGGCAAAAGACATGATAAAAACTGAAATTCTAGTCCTCACTAAACCATGCATGAAGCAACTTTTTATTCTGAATACAAGTTGGCTAAAATACTACAACAGTCTTTTGTCAACCAAACATCGTATAAGAAAAAAAAATTGTCCAATATCATAAAAGTTTGTCTTGTGTTGTTATATTTTATGTTGTGTTATTCTGTCTTTTGTTGTTCTCTTTGGTACTTACTTTTTAACAAATCAAACGCATCCGGATACTCATAACGTTTTTGGGACATTTTTGTATAGCGGTACTAAATTATGAAGAGGATGTTGCTGTGTACACAATTAAAGTGGCAAATGATCCAAGAGCGCACAATCGCATTGTTGTGTATCGACCTTTGAAGAATTTTATAACACAAAATGAGTTGATATCACTATGGGAGCTAAAAAATGGTCATATCTTTAACAAAATTTTTGTTCCAGAAGAAGAGATTGTCAAGCTATCACAAAGTAAGACTCTTTTATTCAACATGCTACTTTTTATTTTTTTACTTTATATTAAATTTTGATCTATAATGTATGAATATAATACATATACAAGTTCAAATTTTTCTTTATTATAAGTCCATATACATCTTCATTATTATGATCTTAAAATTGAGTAATCAAACTTGATTAATGGTAAAAAATAAAACATTTGTGATGCAGTTTTACCCCCTCCACACAATATACCAGTTTCCATTCTTCATAGTGTATTTGTTAAAGGAGACCTTGTGAACTTTGAGCTAGGGGAAGATGACCTTGAAGCTTCGCAACTATATTCTAACTATAACTGCATGTCCATTGATCAACTTCTTGATAAATTTCTTGTTGATCCTCCACCCCCTGCATCTGCTGCATTTGAATGAAGTTGTTTTACGATATTATTGTGTTGAATATTGGTAACAATAAAGTATGTATGTACTCTATTAATAGTATTATTGAATAATTTGAGAACGTGTAAACTGTATTGCCTTTGATAAGAATAATTATTGTCTAAATATTGAGCTATAGTTATGTCAAAACGAGATTTTTTTTTTTTCTACCAGTATTGTTAGTATTTGTAAAATTTTCCATTAGTGTTTGTCATCCCTATAACAAAATTTCATCACCATTTTTTATCCCTAAAATGATAAAGTAAAATGTTATAGATACTACAAAGCAAGAATCTTTTTGTTTTCCACCTATATTTTTAGTCATCGTAAAATTTTCCATTAGCATTTGTAATCTTGTAACAAAATTTAGAAAGCATTTTTTATCCCTAAACTGATAAAAGAAAATGTAACAAATAAAAGAAAATGTTACAAAAACTATAAAGTGAGAATCTTTTTTTTTCGTCAATATTTTTAGTCCCCATAAAATTCTTCATTAACATTTTTAATCCTAGTAACAAAACTTGGTTCACATTTTTTATAGTAGAGGTAAAAGTGAAAAATCATAGAAAAAACCATCGTCATTCCTACCATTAAGTATATGCACGGTGCATGGAAAACAGTTATTCTAGTTGTTATTATCCGGTAAATATATCATACGTATGTGTCTATATATATGTATGTATATATATGAAAAACGCACTATTCACATTTTTCATAACTTCTTTCACTCCCGTTTGTTTGCAAGCAACACAAATATTCTCTCTTCTTTTAAATTAATAAAGAAATGGCCTCTTCTGATCATCAATTATTATATACAATATACAAAGAAAATAAATCTTAAATTTGTGCATCGTAATAATAATTGGTTTGATATTTAGTTATTGAGAGAAATTTTTCATGAAAATGAAGAGATTCATACTTCAAACCATCCACCATTCAATGGGATAAAAACAATAATCAACAACAATACTGATGATATATCATCACACGAGTGAAATTTTTTGTCATTCGTGTCACGACACTGATCCGAACACTAAATGCTGAAAAAGACAACGAGCAACTTCCAAAATGATCTATCGTGAGAGGTTTTATAATATATTTAAAATTTGTTTTATTTTTGTGTTGCTTAAATGTATTACATTATCAATATGTATTACCACGTCTTCCAAGATATGTGTTACAGTAAATCGTTATCAAATAAATAAATATGTATTTTATATTTTATACATTATTACTTTTTGAGTTTAATGGTAGTGGGTTGACAGTCCAAAACAATTTTGTACACACAACCAATCAAAATATTCAGAATTGTCGTATAAATTAAAAACATTAATTGATATTCCAATTCTAAATGTTTTGATTGATTGTATTTTAAAATTGTTTTGGACTTTCGATCCACCGCCAATAACTCAACAACAATTAATAGGAACGCTAAATCCGCACTAAAACGACACTTAAAAAGGAACGGAGAGAGTATATTATAGGTCAGATACATTAATTATTAGATGAATTTAACAAAATATATTTACTTATAATAATGATCAGATGGAATATACATTTAGCGTCAGAGGTTAATGTATAGTTAACAATATTTATTTGATTACCAAACAAGTTATTGGAAAAGTAAAAAAAGTAAGGGTATGATTTTTCAACTATACCCTTTGTCAATTACTCTTATATTTTTCAATAAAACTAATTAATGCTATATATTTTGAAACCTAAAGTTTGTTTGTTTTTTTAAAAAAAGTTTGTTTCTTGTCACCTTAAAATTTAAACAAAATTTTGTTACCTATATTAATGGTTCCATGAATAGTTAAAATTTTATAAATAAGATGAGTAGTAATTGTTGAAAATTTCAAGTGCAAAGTAAAAGAACATATAGTAACGAACAAATGTTTGTTACGAGAGAAAAATAACATATTAAATTTATTGAGAAGAGAGAGTGTGTGCAAAAAAATAGAAATATATTGATGGATTAAAATGAGGGTATAATAGGAAGAAAATGTGCAAAAATACACTTCACTGTTTTGATGTTAAAATTTCAAAACGACATTTAAAAAGAAACGGAGGGAGGGAGTACTTCATTTCAATCATGTATTCAATTTTTTTTTGAGGCACTTATTCAATGAAGTTAAAACAAACAAATATACATTTTCTTATGTTATAATGGTAGATAAGTCTAAACCAAACACTTATTATTTGATAAAAAAATAGAGAAAAAATGGACAAGTAGACTCAACTCACATACAACCACCAACAAAAATAGCAAAACAAATTGAAATCAAAATAACTCTTTTTGTTAATTCGTAATTGTTCAAATTATCATTAATTCTTTTATTAGAAGCCCAGCTTTAATGTTAGAGCATAGTCTCCAATTTAATTGGGACGCACTTGATTTGTGAGTAATCATGTAAATCTCACTTTCTCAAGTCAAAAACATGTTTTTATAGATTCTTCTTCTCTCAAACAAATACTAACAAAAGTATATAGAATTCATTTATGTTTGTTTGTTTCTTTCTATTACAATACTCCCTTCGGTCCTATTTATAAGAGAAAGTTGACTTTTTAGATACATTGAATGATGTATGTATCTAGTCAAGAACCTAAACCAAATACATAGATTATTTAATGTATTTAAAAAGTAAATTGTCTCTTGTAAATAGGACCGGAGGGAGTATTATGTTTCATCAAATTTATAACATCCCTTATTCTTAAAAGTTATTAGGTTTGCAACCACTAAACCCTAAAATTTTGACTCTAATTTCGCAGCATTAAATGCTAATCAGGCTAACCTTAAAAATATTTCCCTCCCAAATCCATACCAGTTTGAATTTCGAATTTTTTCTTTTGGGTTACAATGCAAACTTTCAAGGGTCTTGCTAACCAATGCCCTCAAGACAATGGTTAAGGAAACTAAAAATAGTAGTTTTGCATTGAAAATTACAACTTTTTAACTTTTAAAAAGTTGAATTCAACACTTTTCACCATTTTCCAACAATTTATTTCTATTTATATTCACTTAACCATTGCCCTAGCATTCTCCAACTTTCAATTCATGCATGTTTTCAATGTAAGCCGTGCAGTATTTCTCTCTTCCTCTTTTTTTTTTAAGGAATTTTTCTCTTCCTCTTATTTGCTTTGACTATTGGAAAGAGGAAGAATTAATTAAGGATACATTCGTTCTTGACAATTTCTATTCCTATTCTCTTTCTTTTTTTCATAATTCCTATTCCTTTCCTCCACACAAATTCATATTTTCCCTCTCTCAACCTATCTACTTTCTCTTTCAACTCTCTCTCTCTCTCTCTCTCTCATCCATGCCGCCACACAAATCCTTTAGAAGCTTTTTGGGTTAGATTTAATTACCTTCAAATCCTTTTCTTATTCCTTCACAAGGTTTATGATAATTTTCCATATTTTTATTTTATTTTCTCCCTATATATTTTGAAGTGTTTGTTTTCACTATCATGTAGGTTGTGCTGCTTTCATAATTGAATTTTCGCTCCTCCTGTTAGCATTTTGCAGCCTCACAACAAGAGGAAGAAATACACAAGTAACCAACTGCTAAGGAGGAGTGACTATGGACACCTTTCTTTGAAAATATATCTAATTAACAATGGTTTTCATATCATTGAAATATCTGAAAGTACAAAAATTTCTGGTTTTCTAATTTATCTTCATGATCGATCTCTTTACTTTGTAAATAGGCTTCAAGAGGATTTAAGACAATTTAATGTTAAGGGAATAAAATACCCAGGTGCCTTCTTTCTGACTTCATGAATGTTGTTGGTATTATGCTGATGGCCTTCAATTCTAACTTCAAATCCTATTTCAGCCACATAAAATATACCTTGAATAGCAAAAGGCATGCATTTTAATTTGTTATGGAATATGATAGTATTATCTAGATTGTGAAATGACATGCTTAATGCTATAATGGATACAAATTAATACTATAGAATACATGGGAATGTGTTGTTAGTTTCTTAGTTTTAATATGATGTTGATATTTGTTGGCATTAATAATATTTAATATTGTTTCATACAGCTTACAACAAATCTGTTTTTTTCTTTTTCCATACTAATATTCTACATGTCAAACTTATAATAATATAGAAGATAGGCACTATATTAGTAATTTGTCTTATATTCTAAAGTTTTGTCTATTAATAATCTGTCTTATATGATTAGTGTAGAAGTAATATTGATCTTGATACTGGAAGCAATATCCTTCAAAACCAATTGCATTGTATTGGCTATATGTTCCAAATATATATGATTATCTATTGTTTTGATTCCAAATGTATAGCTTACTTCATTTTTATAGAGAAACACCATAAAGTGTTTGATCGGCAGGAGTGTTCAAGTGATGGTGATTAGAAAAGAATGCAATGACCTCTGTGTTATTAGGACATTTTTGATGTCAGAAAAGCAATTTTCATTCATCAAAGTTACTACACACTTAAACCGTTAAAATAACGAATAATTACCGTCTCTTAAATAACTATCCCAACTCATTAGTAACTTAGTAAAAATAATCATTTCCACTTACAACACTAAAAATAACCCTCTTAACAAAATGACTAATTTACCCTTACTCACCAAATGACCAAAAGACTCATGTGTCTAACATGACAAAAATACCATTCTCAAGCCAAAATTCACTAATTTCGAATAAAATTATACACAGTGATAATTAATCACATATAAGCACATATAAACACACATAGTAAATTTTGTCAAAAAAAACACATAGTAAATAATTAAAACAATTCTAGCGAAAAATGGGTCGTTACACGTAACAAAAAAGAAAATTATATTAACCATGTCTTTTGGCGTAACTCCCCATGTAGCGGATTAGATTTATCAAGAGACCTTTGATGTGAGCCATCTAAGCACACTATTCACATTTTTCATAGCTTCTTTCACTCTCATTTGTTTGTAAGAGACAAAGAATATTCTCTCTTATTTTACCGTAATAAAGAAATGTCTTCTTCTGATCTTCAATTATTATATATAATATACAAAGAAAATAAACTTTTAATCCGTGCGTCGTAATACTAATTGGTTTGATATTTAGTCATTGAGAGAAAGTTTTCATGGAAATGAAGAGATTCATACTTCAAACCATCCACCATTCGATTGGACAAAAGCAAGAATTAACAGCAAATAATATATATCATCAAGAGTGAATAATTTTGCCAATCATGTCACAACCACACTGATCAGAACACTGAATGTTGAAGAAGACATCGAACAATTCCAAAATGATCCATCGTGAGAGGTTTTATAATATATTTAAATTTGTTTTGTTTTTGTGTTGCTTAGATCTGTTACATTATTAATACGTATTACCACGTCTTCCAATATATGTGTGTTACAGTAAATCGTTATCGAATAAATAAATAAATATGTGTTTTATGTTTTATCCATTATTACTTTTTTTACTTTTCCAATAACTTCTTTGGTGGTCGAATAAATATTTTAAACTATACATTAACTAATGTATATGACTTATAATATAGTTCATTTCAATTATGTATTCAGTTTTTTTTAGAGGCACTTATATATTCAATGAAGTTAAAAAACAAAAACAAATAGACGTCTGCTTGTGCGATATACGGGTAAGTTTTATCGAATTACTTTAAGTTAATTGAATTAAGAATATAAGTTAATTGCTTTCAATATAAAATATAAGTTTTTTGAAGTAAGAATATAAATTAATTATTTTAATATTTTTTTAATATTATTTAAATATTGAAAATAAAAATGGTATAAAATTAACAAATAAGTGACATAAACTACTTACATGTAATGTAATGTTGGTTACACTTTTAAGAGAAAAATAAATGAAGTAAAAGACAAGTAGAATAGTGAAATGAAAATTGAATAAAAAAAAACTTCATAAATAATTGAAGGTAAATCATGAAATTTGTAGAGCTCGTTCGAATTGACATTGTCATGCATAAGACACACAACTAAATAGCACATCAAGCAAAATGATTTTCTATTTATGGGAGAATTTGTATGGTTATAAAACTAAAAAAAGTTAAAATGTGGGTAAAATCATGGGTTGCTATTTTCTATCCATTTGTTTTCCTATTTTCTTAAGTTAATTCCTATTTTTAATCGTTAAAAAATTCCTATTTTTTAATTTTAATTCTATTTTTTCATTTAATAAAAAGAGGAAAATAAAGCTGGGGAGAGTGAGTATTATAATAATATATTTTTTAATTTATTAATTAATAAAATGAGAGCTTTTAAAGGAAAAGTTAAGGTAGAACTCGTAGGATTATAACAATAGAATTGTGGAGGCCACGTTGTCATATGATTATAACTATAAATGATATTTTTTTAATTTAATTATTAGAATGAGAATAAGAGAGGGAAAATTTATTGTAAAACGGATGTTAATATAGTTAGGATTGTTTGCCTTCCCCGGCACCACTAGCTTTTTTGTTTAAAAATAATGACACATTCGTAAAATCTCATCGTAATTAATGTATAGATATAAAAAAAATAATGATAGAAAAATGAGTTTTGGAATTATGCAAAAGAGTATGATTAACATTGTATCAAACCGATTAAAATAAAACCAAAAGGAATATAGAAAAATGAAAATGAAATCCTCAAGAGGAAAAAGATGGACTAAGACTGTATCAAACATTGTAAAATGATAACCAAAACACGTTTCTCTTTATTTTTTTTGGCAGATTATAAGAGAAAGTAATAACATGAGATAAATATGAATAAAGTTGTTGAACTTTCTCATCAAAGATTGTGTGCATGCACTAAAAGTGTTGCCTCTAAAAAATAAATCAAAAATAAGAATCACCAAGCAACAACTCTAATATAAGGAAGAGGGAATGATGCGATGATACATGAATAGATAAGGAAATAACAATTAAAGAAAAAGATAAATGTATTGAGAAAAGAGGAAAGTAAACATGAAATTGTTGTGACTAATGGATACTGTTGGTGTGGTTCAAAGAGTTTGTTGATTATGAATTTACTCATGTATACCATGTATTTATGAGTAATGTTGTTTGTGAACAATGTGGTCATGAGATGGTGGGTTAGTGAGATAATAGACAGGTTTTTTTGTGTTGTATGTATGAGTGGCATGAGTTAGTGGAGATATAAAAGTTTTTTTTTATTTTTAAATTTAAATGTCTATTTTTTTAATTTAATGATTAATTAATAGAGTTAGAGTTTTGGAGGAAAATATTTTAGAGAGAACTTGTAGGATTATAATTATAAAGGATATTTAACATAATAGAAATTGAAAGCAGTATAAAAAACCCATGACGATAATATCTGTGAAAAAACACAAGATCTGAAACGCGTTCTTAGAACACTTTTAAGAAATTTGAGAATGTATAAATCGCATTGCCTTTGATAAGAATAATTATTGTCTAAATATTAAGCTACAATTATGTCATCTAAATTAATTAGCTATTATACACTCATGGTAGCAACAACCGCACCGAGTTTGGCAGCATCATTCAGCATTGTTGGCGATTGTTTAGTGATTCTTTTCACAAATTTATGGTTGAGTTTAACCGAAGACAAGAAAATGGGGTGATTTAGCGTAAGTAGTCCCATTAAACGCTAGCTCCCTCTTGTTTATTGATGTACCGCCATGTATATGTGACTTTATTATCTAACGAAGTGCATTGAGTTTTATTTTTTTTTAAGCAAACGAAATGCATTGAGTATCGTATCTTCCCTTAAAAAAATAGCAGTATATATGTTATATGTAAATTAATCAAATATCGTTGCTTACCATAAAATTACTTGATTGAAATTTGCTCTTCAACCTTAATTATCTAGGTTGATACTCCCCTGCAAAAAATTAAATACCTCCTCCATCGAATTCATGGTAATCTGTCCTGGGAATTGAGCAACGCGAATGTAAATCCTTTTGTTTTTCTTTTTCTCAAAAAATTTACTTCTCTTATAGAGAATTACTAAAAATAATATCAACATTAGTACACTCAAAATGGGAAAGCTAAAGATAGAATGACACGTAGTTTTGAATGGGAGGATAGAAAACCAAAAATCACAAAGAAATGTATTCACACATGCATTTAAATTGAAATAAAAGTTGGAATGTTGGTTCCTTATTATTTTTTATATTTTTTGTAGACACTCCAATTTTTAAAGAAAATAGGTCATAATAATCCAGAGTTCCACCGATAGGTAAGTAAAGAATATCTTAATATAAATAACATATGCTTTTGAGATAGAATGGAGAAGAGTACGCACATAGCATCAAAGGAGTGGGTGTTGAAGGTAACAACAAGTATAAGATATTTCTCACATGAAAAATTCTAGTCGTACCAAAGAAACATGAGCAAATTGATTAAACAACAATGGCCACTTGTATTTTTATCAGTCTATTGGCTATTATTTCCCATGCCTGAATCAAGCAAATTTTGGACATAGCACAAATATCAGTCCCTTTCAATAAGGGCACAAGATTATCTCCAAACTAACAATTGCATAAATTCCAATTTCACCTTTATTGTCATAGTGATAAATGTGCTGTCCCTATCATCAAGATAGCCCTCCATTCTCTTCACTTGTGTTGTGTACGTTTTTACTTCATTCAGGTTGTGTTTTATGTATTTTATTTCTTTATTATCAAGTCAATAGTAAGTGTTTGGGATTGAAACCTCAAGGGATAAAGTTTTTAAATTAATAATCCATTATTTTCACTAACAAGAATATTCATGTCAAAATCAATGTGCTTTGACCAATTTTTAAAAAACAAGGATCTCTGGTTCTAGAAGTCTCATTGGTTCACCAGCAAACTTTGTATATATTGACCCTTCTCCCTCAGTTCAACCTCGGTTCAACCAAACTGCAATATAACCAGGATCAAACCAACTGGAAAATCGGCCGATTATCCCAAATTGAAGCTTCGCATAATGTTGTTAATCTTAAATAGAATATTAAAACAGTGCAGCAAGGTATAATAATAGCTTGAAATTTTAGATACATTGCAGAAAACAATATCATTCTATCTAATTTTGTTTAAGCAACACTTCCTTAATCACTTTGTCGAAGTTCATGTACGAACAACCACCTGGTCTAGTGTTCTCCTCTGCCTTCTTCTTCAATTCAA
>Ga0315915_1009276_pt1 | contig 11233 bp, 4 predicted proteins | sample MpolbnodulesMG_FD_207738 | JGI IMG/M metagenome (GOLD analysis project Ga0315915, IMG submission 207738) | Medicago polymorpha root nodule microbial communities from Los Angeles, California, United States - branched nodules | ecosystem: Host-associated > Plants > Roots > Nodule | place: USA... | reverse complement strand
AAAATAACAATCCATATTATATATAAAAGGATTATATGATTTTAGACAGTCATTTTTATTATTTTAATTATACACTTAAACAACTTGTATTAAAAAAATCGCAGGTCTCTCTTTTGAGCCGTCTACAACCTAGTTTTTTCTCCTTCATCTATCGAATATGAGTGGTTTAGGGTCAATTTTTGACTCCAAATCGTTTATCTCATTCTCTCTCTTTTTTTAAATAAATGATTTTCACATCTATTTAGTTTTTTCTTTTGTGATTTTGTCGTCTTAGTGTGACGTTGGTTTGTTTACCGTCTTTGGGCGGTGTTGTTTGTCTTTCCCATTTTGTTCAGATGTTTGTTTCATTCAGTTTGTCAGATCAACTTCGATCCAATGCAGATTCATTCAATGACTTTGGTGGCGTTAACGTTGCAGATCTGGAGTCATGACTATTCCGAAGATTTGAATATAATCATATTTGTATATTTTATGTTATTAACATGGATGATGTGAGTTTGTTCTCAGACTCATCATTCCCTTTTGTTTTTAGCGAATTTACATTATATCGATGTACTATATCAATTTAAACGAATGAATATATATATTTTTTAAAGTGTGACGAAATATAACACTTATTTTCAGGGGATATAGCACTTTTTTTTTTGTTAACCTTCCGTTATTAGGCTAAATGGATCCTCACATCACATATCATTTTATTTTAGCAGTCTACTACTTATTGAGCCATATTCTTTCTATCCATCTGGAGGATCATAAGATCTTCCTTTGATACGTATGTTTTTTGAGGTAAATATTGCCATACAGTTTATAATAATTTTATAATTGAATAAAAAATGATGAGGGTATGCTTATAGGATATATAAAATTATTAAGGTTGGTGGACCTGATTTTTATTTTGATTCCTGTTCTTTAAAGTCTTACGGCAATAATTAACAGAACAACATAAGTCTTTTTTTTCTTTATCTCTAAAAAAAAAACATAAGTTGCTTTATATATTATTACATAAAAAAACAGCACAGAATAAAATTAAAATGGGTCCGATTAGGTACTGGATTAGAGATGATTTAGGTATATATGTTGGTTTTATTGTTTTTATTTGTTAAAGGCATGACAATATGGCATCATGAAACATCAACAGATTAAGGTGTTGGTTGGTACGAAATCCAGCAAGGTTTGATCATTGATCATTCAAGTGGGGGCTATTGTGAGCCTTTGGTAAATTCATTTATGTTACAAACTACAAAACAATTGGTGCCTACACCACACGTTGTCCTCTTCTAGTATATGCTTTTTTCCTGGTACAGAGTGGGACTAAGACTATGGAACCCCATCTCTCACAATGCTAACAACTCTAATTATGGTCTTTGTCAATTTCTGCTAAATTCAATTTGTAGGACAATATTTTTTTTAAAACTTTTGTTGGACAATTGAATGATTTTTTTTTGATAACGATGTTAGAAGAGTTGGTAACATGATTCTCATTCAAAAAAGAAATTGAGTTGGATTCATAGAGTCGCTTAATTAAAATGCAGTTAAATATAATATCTACAAAATTGAATGTACGACTTTGCTTGCGTTATCTTGGAATGTCTACAAAGGAGTGTAGACTTTGATTATATTGCTATATAATCACAAATCATCTTATGTATGACTTTTAAGATAGTTGTGATTAAAGTTAATCATAAGCTTTTATTAAATTGGTGAATATTGCAATAATTGTTTAGATAAATAGTGTATACGGATGAATTCTTTAGAAAAAGTATGCATACATACCGTGGCGAAGTTTGAATTTTTTTCTACAACGGGCAAAATATAAAGAAAAAATAAAACATATTCATAAAATTAAATAAAATTAATAATGTCAATTAAGAAAAGTTGAGTTTCATGACGTTTTAAGAAATCAAATTCAGCCATAATTGAATTTATATCAAATTGGCAAGTAGTGTCTTTTTCGATGTCAATAGTTAAGCTATTCGGAATAAACTCATCATCTATTTTATTTTTGAGTCTTGTATTGATAATTTGTATTGCTAATAAAGTTTCCGATCTACTAGTTATAGAGATCAAAAGTGTCGAAATAAGACAAATAGAATCGATCATTTAAAGTGATAATTTTTTACTTTCATGTTTGTATTAAGTACTAACTTTTAATTTTGAAGTAGAAGTTAAATATATATTATTAGAGTAGTTAAACATGAAAATATACCCGATTATTCAAAAAATTATGTTTTATTTTTTATATTTTTTATTTTTTGTGGTGAGAAGTTTGTATGAGTTGAATTTCAATGGGGTTCATCAAGGCATGATAGGCTTAAAGGTTTAAAAAGCATGGCAGAGATGTGATTACATATTATCCACCAACAATGTTCTTACACTGTCTCCAAGAATGGAACGTATCCTTATGGAATATGATTCAACCAACTCCTTATCAACTGGAACATTTTCATCGAAAGTGTAAGTTTTGGTGACGGACTAGCTATAATTAATAGAGAAATGTTAATCAGTGTCCCCGCACTCTTTAAGACTTTTAAGTTGTAACTTTTTATGAAAATATGTGTAATCAATGCATTGAAAATCAAAATATTTGACTTTTTGATAAACTAATTTCTTCTTTTAAAATCCTTAAAGGGTGCTCCTGACACTCGTTAACAAAACCCACAATAATTTATAATAATGGTTTCGTATTTACTAGGGCAACAAAAATGGAAAAGAAAAATAAAGAAGTATGAATACTAGTGCATACCATAAAATACCATACATGAAATCGATGAAACACTAGCATATGCAACGTTTCTGAAGGGGAAACATAAATTTGGATTTGTTACAAGTCATGTGTGAGTCAATTTTTGTGGTCCAACAAACTAAAAAACAAGATCCTCAATCACATAAACAAATAAAATTCATATATATGGTTCACATTCACATATATAATATAGCTGCCAGTGGTCCAGGATAGTTCTTACTATTCCCTCTGACTAAGCTGGTTTTGCACGTTCAAGCCTAGCCATTCATTCCACGTTTTTCTTTGGACAGACCTTATTTATTTTTTGCAGTAACGTTGTTTTGTTAGGTACGTAGAAATTGTTACGGACATGCATTACATTGAGTACTACTAAAAGTGAAATAAAGTAACTCAAGGTTGATATAGGAAAAAGTTTCTTTGAGAGTAACTCGTCACTTCACTCACATGCATGCATTCAGTTAATTTATTCATTTGTACACTTTAGCCAAAAACTTTACACAAAAGACAACAATTTCATATTTTCTGTTGTTGCAGATATGATTGTATAATAGTCTTTGTTAACCGTTAAATTCAGAGTTTGTTTAACTTAAACTACCTTTTATTGCTCCTTAGCTGGATATGAACGATCCTTTGGAGTCTGTATATACAAAGTTGGGTAAATAAAATAGCAAATTAAATTATTTATGTACACATTACCATGAGTTTAGTTCAGTTGATAGAGACACTGCATAATATTTGCAGAAGTTGAGTTTCAAACCATGAACAACTCACTTATTCACGGTGAATTTTTAGACCCTATATTGCTTGACAAATTAAATTATAATATTTCCGCACACAAGCTTGGTTAAAAAAAATCTGATTTTAGTGTAACGTTTTTAATTTCCAACCCTTGATATTGGATTTGTTGACTTTTTCCTTCTTAAAATATTCATATTTTAATATTTTCTAAATTTGAGAAGATTCATTAAAAATAATGATTTTGAGGTATTTTGACAATTTTGGCTTCGAAAAATTGTCGATTGGACCTCAACACTAGGCCCAAGAACACAAGCACACCATCTCTAGAGATGAAAAACTTTGGAGCTCCACTACGTAACGATCTTATTGACTTAGGAGCAATGTACACACTACCTTGACTATCTCATACTGACTTGAACATCTGAAGTGCTTACGGACATACAACAAGTATTGAGAAATTCTCGTCATCATCCTCCGCCATATTTGAATACCACTTGTTGTCGTTCTAGATCCACTCGATGTCTCGAATTATATCCAATTTGTTTTTATATTATATCACACTTAAAAAAAAATGACTCGTAATAATGTCATTTGCAACAAACCATAGTCATGCAAGCCAACATGTTACACAAACATATTGTTATGTTGGTTTTCTACCAAACAACCATCTTTCTCATTCTGTATCACACGGAAAAAGTCACACTCAGACATGCAAATGATAGCTGCATAAATGGTCCCAAATTTTTGACAGAAAACTATTTCTTAGCTGATCATGTGCTTAAGAAAATAGGGATATGTATCCCAAGACAAGATTAATATTAGGAATTAGGAATTGGACCATCATGTGCAATAAAATATGCATTAAATTTGAGCATCAAATCATATATCATGTGGTATGAAATTATGGAGTGTAGATAATATTACACAAGTTGTCAATTCAGTCATTTTTAGAACCGAGCATTTTATATCAATATAATCAAACATTTGGTATTTATTTTTGCTTTTGCACTATGGAGTATGTGTATTCAATTCAACAGAAATTCATAAATATTTTATTTTATTTTTTAAATTTGAGAAGCCTTTTCTTTGTGCATAAAAAATTGTCATAGTTTTTCGCATTTTCAGTAATTCATTCACTTTCAGCATACATTCTTCTGTTTGTCCCTCGTACAAAGAAGTAGCAGGTTTATGGATCATTGTTCCTTAGAGTCTAACAGAATAGGGTTTTTTCCTAATCTTGGATTATAAGGTAAGACAAATAAATAAGAAAAAAGAAATTGATGATAATGAAACGCTTAAATATTGTACAAATTAATCATGGCTATAAGACCAATTTTACCTATAATCTATTTGTGAGATATTACAAACAAAGTAATCTTTTGTTGATCACATCTAGATTTTCTTGTTATAAGCCATGTGCCATGAAAAATATTATATTAAATAATTCAACTATTATTGACTAAGGTTTTTTTTTTCTTTTCGACAGAGACTAAGGTTTGTTATAAATAGCAAGTAGTTTAGTATATTAAACAGAGTATATATGTTGTTAGAGTATTAATTAGTAGACAAAGTATCAAACACTTACTGGGATAGTGATTCTGATATTGTATTTTTAGAGACAAATCTTCCTCCTTTGTGATTATATTCTCATAGTCAACATACTAACATGCATCTTGGTAATTTATATATTTTATATTTGGTTTTCTCTTGTGTGATCATTTTCTATGTGTATTATTAATTTAAAACGTTTATTTCATTTTTCTTCTTGTTTTATGTCCTAGAGTAGAGCCATAATTAAATTTGCCAATTTCAATTTTTATAGAGGACACAATTATAGAGCACTAACTTATTATGATTTTTTTTTTGTCAAGTAGCCTAGTGGCTAGAGCTCACACAATTAAATTGTGGAGAAGTGGAGTGTCCGGGATTCGAATCCCAGCCCCTGCATATGAAATGCAATATCCCTACCAACTGAGTTAAGCTCACAGATATAACTTATTATGATTTTAGATGGATAAAGAAAGACACATTTTTAAAATTAGTGACACAATACATATTCATATAGCCAAAATTTTAATAATAAAACTTTTTCTTGAGAAATAAAGATCATTCATACTCTTTTGTCCATTACAAGCCCATAAGTTAATTAACCACTTGTGTTATAAAATAAATTGTGGATAAAAGAAAAGAGGAAAAAACTTAGGTGTATTTTTTTTAGGTGGCTTTTACATGGTTCTTAAATAAATTTTTTATGATTTCCTAAAATCTATAGTTGTCTCAAAGTTTGTTATAATAAAAAAATATGTATTTTTTTGTTAAAAACCATAAAAAAAATAATGCAAATAAGTTTTGCCCAAGAAAAAACTCCAAAGCACCTTTCAAATTATTTTGCAGAGAAGTAAAACAGGGTAAGGCTACGCACAATACATTGGTGGGACCCTTTCTCGGACCCTGCGTATGCGGGAGCTTTAGTACACCAGATTACCCTTTTTTTAGTGTAAAAATTTTTACATTATAAGGACATTACAGTCAGTTATGCGTATGACTTTAAAGGTGTTTGGTAAAGTTCATATAGGATTTGTTTAAACTTATTTCATAACAAATACTTAATTTGATATTTGATTAAACATCTTTCTTAGAATATAAAATATTTATCGTATAAATTATTAGTATATTGTATATTAGTTATAGATAATTGAGGATCAAGTCAAAGATAAATGGTGTTCAAGTATATTGTATATTAGTATCTAGGCACCCATCGTACACAATAGAAGCTTAGGCTTCTCACCATAAAGTCGGTTTTGCGGGGTTTGTTGGACCACCTACTATCAGGTTTCCGCTATCGAGCCACCCATCATTTATGTACATGCTTGAGATGTCCAATCTTAAACGAGAGGAGTGTATTAAAGAGTCTCGCATCCGATAATAGATGGTCTGACAATATGTTTATAAGTGGGAGTAATCCTTCCTTCACAAGTCAATCGATGATTTTGTTAATAGATTGTGGAGAAACTTAGTCTAAAAGTAAAACCAACAACTATACAAACAGTCCTCATTATTGCTATTTCTCAAAATTGATAGAATTGTTTCCTTGACTATTTCAAAATTCTTGCCCACCCCTATATACAACTACCTAATCATATTGGAAAGTTTCATAATTGAAGCATGCCATCAAAATATGTAACTACCGTGTCAATTGTATTTCAAAATCAAATCATTAAATTGCTTCACAAGACAACACAATTGTATTTCAAAACAAATAAAACCCAGAAAGAGATTTTGGTCCTATCTTCCTTCTGCAGCGTTGAGAGTATTAATAACCTGTTTATAAAATGCAGAGAAGGGAGAAAACAGATGCAAAAATAAAAACCTGTGCTTAAGACGATGAATAGTGCAAGGAAAAAACTAAGGAATTGGTTATAACAAGCTTTCATACTTCATAGTAGTAATGGCAGTATGGCACCAATGAGAGAATAGTCAGACATCAAAGCAATAACTGGTTTTTTGGCAGCAAGAGACCTGATTTCTGTCCACAATGAAGAAGAATGCAAAATATCGCCCCCCAAACTGTCGATTCTGATAATAACAGTCTTGAGCAACAACCGAATTCCATAGATAGTTTGGGCGCCATATGCCGGAACAAAGGAGAGGCCCTAAGGGACCATATAGAAATGTTTAACAGGGCCCAAATGAAAAAAAAAATGAAGACATATCTATTTAGGAAAGCTTTACTGTTTAGAGAAAGCTGAAAGATAAATTGATTAAATATAATGAACTAAGATAGAAAATATGTAACAACTACTATTATTAAATAATAAATATTATATGCTCATTGATGGACGAGTTATGCAAGTGTACCAAATTGTTTACCAAGTAATAAAGTGATAAGTAGAGTATCATATCCATAGAGATTGTCGTTTCGTCTAAACAACTCGCGTTACTTATTTTAAGTTGACGATATAAAATAAAAGGGTTGAGGGTTAAAGATTGCAAATTTTATTTGTTTGCAACAGAGTAAGTTACTGGGTTTGGCTGCAGAAAAGTAAGCAACGGTTAGGATTCTTTGAATCCCCTATTTATTTTGTTGGATTTAAATAACATTCATGTCACCTCCTAAATACTTACTACTAGGGTAGACTTGCTTTCGGTATCCTTCGTCTAGTTACTAATCATTTACTTCCTATATATATATATATATATATATATATATATATATATATATATATATATATATATATATATATATTAGTATACGAATATAAATATCAAGATATAAGCATCCAGATAGTAACATCAATATTAGGCCCTGTCACAACGTAAGTACCTAATATAGGGTTGCACTTTGCCAGAATAAATTAATCATAATATGACGTAATAGCGAACATAAAATATACTAAAATAAACGACATTAGATTAAATAATTATTCAACAAAACAAATAGAGGTTCATCTGAGAACCCTAGCCTATAAATATCTAGTTACACGTGATAACTAAGACAAAATACAAAAAGATAAAAAACATACCCTAGATAAGATACGAGAAGATAGAAGTCCTCCTTGGCTTCTAGAATCGCCTTCCTCTTGAACTGCTCCAGTTATGAACGAGAAATTGTGAATGAGAAAGGCGATATTTATAGGGAAAATTTCCACTTAACTTAGGCTAAAAACATGGGCTTCCAGGGGCAAAAAAGTCACAAAAAGTGACTTTTTCTGCAAGGAACAGGGCGCCTAACGCCTATGGGCATGCACCTGGAGCATGTGCCTGCCAAGCTGAGGCGCCTAGCGTTCCTTGGCATGCGCCAGACGCTTTAGTTGTTTAGCTCTTGGGCGCCTAGCGCCCCTTGTGGTGCGCTTGGGCGATTCAGTTCATTTTCATTTTTGTTTTGCATGTTTTATTTGCCTGTTGAGGTGTTTTCTTCAATGTAAGATGTCTTGGAACTTGAGAACATAATTTCTCCCTTTGTAAAGTCTTCTGAGGCCTTTGAATCTTCATCTTTCCCAAGGTCCACATAAATCTTTGGATGTCTTGCTTTGCCTGATTTGCTTGATTTCTTTGTGAATTACTTCAAGAACACCCTAAAATTGCTATGTTTTCGGAAGAATAGAATTACAAACTCAAATATAGAAAACATTACAAAAGTTCCGAAATCATAGGCAATTGATCTAATACTCTGCTTTGCTGGTAAAACTACAAAATTTGACTGAAATACATGTCATGATAAGAATAACGTAAGATGGTCTGTCATTGCTCATATCCATAATTGATTGTTTTTTTTGAAATAATGTTCATATATATAATTTGATGTTGAATATATCTAATAAAAAAATGTTATTATAAAAGTATTTTTAAAATAAAATCCGTATAGATTATTAGTATTAAGTATATATTTACATATTTGTCCTCGTGAGCAAGGTTTGGGATTCAAACCTCGGCCACAAGTAAAAAAAAAAAAGGGAGTGCTATTTCTAGAGAATTATTTGTCGTGGAATTTCCAGAAGCATACGTGTTGAATTTACGGTGCATCAAAAAGTGGTTTCTACTTCATAGTTTGGTGTAAAGAACGTGGGCCAGGGGTGGTACAAAGCCTATCAACACTATTCGTGAATCGTGATCTTATCGGGACGAATTGTCTCACAATACACAACATTTCCCGGAAAAAAAAGTATAAAATTAACATATTCCTTTTTTCAAACAAGCCAAAATAGAATAATGTTTCTATGAATAAAATATTACTATTTTTTTAATAAAAAGAAATAAAGACATTTTAATACAAAATATAAAACACCATAAATGATGAATAAGATTGGAAGGAAAAAAAAATCAGAGTCAAAATTATTTTCATAACTCACCATTTATGTTTATTGGCAAAGGATTATAACTTACCAATAATATTGTATTACTAAAAAATGATTTTCAAATGATTTGACCAAATTTTTTTATGCTAATCTTAATGGACTCGTCCACTTTCCATCTCTCTTATAAATAGAGTACCTTTAGACAAAAAAAATTATCAGCAAACTTTTAGTTTATTATAATTTTATTTTGCTTCAGAAAAATGTTTTCTAAACTAGCCTGGCTCATCCAAGGCCTCTTGGTCATGGTTATTTTGATCTCTTCCATTGGGGAAGCTAGAAACTTGGGTAAGATCTCCTCAATCTTCAGAAAGTGTCGATTTTTATTCTGCTTTTGATTTTCGTGAGTCATAATTTTAAATAGAATAATAGCTACAAAAACTACTCATATTGACATTTTATTTGCAATTTATGATTATCCCATCCACCTACTCATAATTTGCAATTTAAATATAATAATAGCTACAAAAATTAGCCAAATTTGTGAAGATTGTGCTCATTATTCGTGTTATTTCAATGTAAATTTGATGGAAGATATCCATAATTTGAATTGTTTATGGTTCATATTTTTTGCAGTTGAGGTTGCTACAAAGCAAAATAACGTGGATGGTATCAAATATTGCACGAAGACAAATGGTAAAGACAATGTTGATGCGAGTTCTGATTGTTTTATACCCGGCTTTCCAGGCATCCCAGGAATCCCATTTCCAAAAATACCAGGAGTTCCAGACATATCAGGAATCCCATTCCCAAAAATACCAGGAATTCCAGACTTTCCATTTCCATTTCCCTTTCCATTTCCAAGCATACCAGGATGGCCAGACATACCTGGATGGCCTACACCTTCAACTCCTAAAGCACCTAGTCCAACTCCTGAATCGCCTTCACCTTCTGAATCACCTTCGCCTTCTGAGTCACCAAGTTCGCCTTCACCTTCTGAATCACTTTCGCCTTCCGAGTCACCAAGATCACCTTCTGAATCACCAAGTTCATCTTCACCGAGCCCAACCTACATTATATAGCTGAAGTTAATTAGCAAGCAAAAATAATGTTGACTGTCTCATTAATATGATACTTTGTACTTGGTTGAGCACATCATAAATATTTTCAATTAAGTTATGTGAACGTATCGGCATAGTTTTTACTCCAAATGCTTGCAAGTGGAATATATTCTTTTATCATATCATGTGCGTCTTTTTTTGTGTGAATAACGTATCATGTTTACCACGTTGCAACCAAGAATAAAGGAAATTCATCTAAAGAAATCTGCAAGATGGAAAGAGAAGTTAGTTCACATCCAACAGTTCTCTCAAATGGCCAGAGTCGGAATAAAATCTCAGGCGGGTCACTAGGTAAACTATAATATATAAATAAAATACGAAAAAATCATGTATATAAAAAATTACTAAAAAATCTTAAAGTAGATTAATTTTTTCTCTTTTATTTTCCTAGAAAATTGTTGTAAGTGAGCAAGTACTTAGATAGAAGATGATCATATGCTTCTGATTATCTTAGATTTTTTAGGTTCCTTTGGTATAGGAATTTTATCAAAGCAATAGTGAATTTTAAGTTGTACGAACACATTTTACGTTTGAAATACATGTACGATAGTTAAATTTTAAATGAAAATTTGAATACTTTAATAAAATGAAGTGGTATTTTGCAACTGCTATAGAAACCCCTATAAAATAGAGGGGGTTGTAAACCTCTGAGAATTTGTGCAAAATCTGCAAATAAAAGCGTGATACATGAAAGACTTAAAAGAAAACTCATAATCCATTTTGTGGAGGTTTAAAATCCTCTCTAACCATACAAAACCCTGGCTAAATCATCATATAAATTTTTACTTTTGGACGGGCCATCACCCACCTATGCTCTTGAGCCACTAGTAATAGTCAAG
>Ga0315915_1009275_pt1 | contig 11234 bp, 7 predicted proteins | sample MpolbnodulesMG_FD_207738 | JGI IMG/M metagenome (GOLD analysis project Ga0315915, IMG submission 207738) | Medicago polymorpha root nodule microbial communities from Los Angeles, California, United States - branched nodules | ecosystem: Host-associated > Plants > Roots > Nodule | place: USA... | reverse complement strand
CTACTCATGGCTAAAGCACAAATAACTAATATGAAAGAAGGATTCATTACATGAAATTGGTAACCAGATATGAGTTTTGATGGTCTCCCACCTTCTCTGCAGATCTCCAGCTCCAAAAGTCAGTTTCTTTCTCCAAAATTCCAACTCTTTCCTTCAGAAAACAACTTCCCTTTTATAGGAAAAATCCCAGAAACGTTAAAATCGTACTCCGATGCTGTAAATCGGAGCACAATGGCTTCATTAAACTCAAAACTCAACTAGAGCGTCTGCCAAATCGTAGCCCGATTTTGCTCCATCGGAGCACGAGTTTTTGCGAGACAAAATGTCTCAAAAATGCAGCAAAATCGTAGCCCGATGCTGTAAATCGGAGCACGATTTCTCCTTTGTTTCAACATAAAAAATCAGTCTTGTTGCAGCATCTAACTCATGCACAATCACCTGAACTCAACCAAAATTACATAAAAACTATAACAAAAGTGATATATGACCTAGTGTCATCACCCGCTCGTCAAGTTCGAGAATTTAACAGTCGATGTATCAGAGGGAGAATGTCCAGGAAGGTTATAGTAAGACGGAGAATACTATTGTGCAGTGTCAGATAGGTACGGGTTAAACTATCAGTGTCGGATTGAGAACGATTAAGATCAAGGGCATTTTAGTATTTTTGCGCAAGGGGTATTTAAGGATGTTTAGAGCCAAAGTCTTCATAACTTCAAGTTGTTTCTCTCTCTAAGTTTTATGTTGAAGATTTCTCTCCTCCTTCTCTCCTCATTATCGCCCCCAACCTCCCTCCCTAACCCATCAATCCTTCCAAGTTTGTCTAATTGGTGAATCAAGTATGGATGCTAGCAATTCAACAAGCAAGAAACAATTATAAGAGCGGATTGAAGCTTTGGGGTTTGATTTGGTGAGCTAGGAACTAAAGATGCAACATGGATCAAGAGCTAGGGTTTTGCTTGGAGTGTAAGGAAATACATGTTGCTGAATCTTTTAGGTGAGTTCTATAGATAGATTACCTACCTATGGGTTTGTGCAATCTTATGTAAGAAATCATGAAATGTTAGTTTAGGTTTGGATGACTTTTAGTACCCTTTTGATGTCAATTGTTGCTTGAGACATGTTTGTAGAGCCATGCAATTCGTTTTCCTTAAGTTTTATGCATTTTGGATGATTCTGGTGCTTTAGGTTATTGAGAATTGAGGTGAAACATCAAAAATTGCAATTTCTGTACTTCTGGTCCGAAGAAACTCGCTATTAGTGAAATTATTTCGCTAATAGCGAAATTTCCCAGAACCATTTCGCTAATGGCCAAAATTTGGCTATTAGCCAAATATCCAGATAGCCATTTCGCTATCAGAGAAATTCCGGCGAAAATGGCACACCAAGTTTCACTTTTAGCTGGTTTTGGAGCCTTGTATGCCATCCAAAATCATTTGTTTAACGCTTATTAATCTAAAGAAAACCCTCAATCCCTAATAACCTAATGTACCATCACACTTGAGTTTCAAACGAAAAATGCATGAGACATATGAACATATTTCAACAACATTGGCACTTGAGAGAGTTTAAGCATGTTTATTCGGGTAGTGATAAACTAAGAATGGGGTAAAACCATAGAGCCTCGACGTAGATCATCGAGAACTAGAATGTTAGCAAGAACTCTAAGTAAGATAAACTGTGAATTGATAAGTATAATCTCTTCGCATATGAACAAGAATGACTAAGTAAGCAAGTACTAAGATAAGCTATCATGTATGAACAAGACCATAAGCAAGATGTAGGTGTCGTGTCTTTCCGTTATCCACGCCAAGGAGGATACGAGAGGTTCTCGCCAGGGGAACGGGATACGCTCCGTAAGGTAGGCCCGCACGTCACTGAGGGAGTCCGATGTACCTTAGCTAGGTTTTCATCGGTCAAGTAAAGGGATGTACTCGGGGTTACTCCACCCGATACACTCCGTAAAATGAACCAAGATAATGTTGTTTGTTACACGCTAACTTCTAACTTAAAGAATGAATATGATTATATTATGTTATGAGACAAGAGTAAGCTTATGCAATAGAACAAGTTATGAAGATATATTGTCGACGATCTTAGTAACTCCTGATGGTCCAGTTTAGGAACATGTCATGAATAACCTATGTTTAGGTCTTGATACGTTTATCGTATCTCGACATAGCGGTCTTAGGTTCCCTTGACCGCCACGACATGTAAAGTACAAGACAAGACTTATGAGCTTAGATACGAAGAACCTATGATGGATATAGTATGCACGACCGTCTAGGTAAGCAAGTCCCACACACATATAATCAACCGGCAGGTTGTATTATAGACACGTGGTGACCCTAGGTTTTCCCCGAGGTTACCTATAGTCTAGGATTAGGTAGAACTCACTGAGACATTATTTCTCATCCCAATCCTTTTTGTTTCAGATCAGCTGGTTATCTTAGCAGGAGTTAGCAAGCATGTGGCCGGATGGATAATCAACAAGGATTCGTTCGTACCCGCCGCAGGATTGTCTATGGATTTTAAGGATATATCTCTACGCTTTTGGATAGATAGTTTTGTTTAGACAAAAGCATGAACGTGATTTGTTGTATATATTATTCATTCGAAGACTTATTGTTGTAAATTTTAATGTATCCAATACTAAAGATAATGCACATGCTATACTTTCTAGATACGTTTAGTGCGGGCGATACATTTATACGGATCAAAAATATATTTAACCCTAAAAAGTATTTTCCCTAATATCTTATACGTATTTGACGCAAGTATTTTTCCCATTTTAGAGTTTTTGTGCTTTATAGCTTAGAGTATTACCATAGGAAATCATTTTACTAAAAACTGTTGATCAGTTCATCATTTTCTGTGGGTTGGTGGTGTGCAAGACTTATTGCCAAAATGTGTGTTATGGATTGAAATGGAGTGCGGTGGTGGTTCTACAGATTTTTTGTAGTGTAGAGTGTATAGTTGCCAATATTTTGAAGGGGTAATAGTCATTTTAGCTTTTAGATGTGTAATGAGTAACATAATTATCTCTGAATGTATCTAATTTTAAATTAGTCAAAATAGTCTTTGATGTTGAAATGATCCCTTGATGCCGACATTAACTATTTTCTTATAGAGACTGATATGACAGTAAATAAGTATTTATATAAACTAATATATGAAATAAATATATACGTTGAAGGACTAATATGATAATATTAACGAAACATTTTAATGTGAGAAGCTATTTTAAGTAACATGGTACACAATTAAAAACCGTTTTAAAATTTTAATAGATTGAAGAATTATTGTAACTACATGTTACACATTCATGGTCCAAAATGTCCATTGCTCCATATTTTGAAGTATTGGCTTGGTGATACGTGTTTTAATTTGAAGCAAGTAGTTGAATGAGTTTTGGCGTGCATGTCAACAAAGATTAGTTATAGCTGTTTGTATTAAGGTTTTTTGTTTGCTTTGCAAATATTGTGTATCTTTTGCTAAGGGGACGTTTTGTGCCTATAAACGAAGTAATTGGTACCTAGGAACGGAGAGTTAAAAAAAAAACGAAGTAAATTGGTTGGGTATATGAAAATGATACGTTTTTTCATCAAGGAAAAAAAGAAGAAGACGTTTCAAATTAAAATCTGAAGCTTTTTTAGTCATACACGACGAACTCTTCAATTAGTCATACACCCTATAATCTATAGGTATTCTGTAAATATTTTAGGGGTGTAATCATGCACCGTATTTGGTCTAATTTTATGTTCTTCCCTCTCTAAAAAAATTACTGTTTATAGCTCGTGTTAGGATCTGGTAAAATGCAGTTAATTTACTGCAAATACACGTTCCTCATGACCTAGCTAGTGAAGTTGGTCATAGTCCTAGGGCATAGAAGTTAGAATCAAGACTTGTTTTTATTTTTCACAATTGACATTTGCTTACAATTAATAGTATCACGTGTTATTTATTACACTCGAACCAATTTTCTTCCATAAATCTCACCAAACTGCTCTTATTGAAAGCAAAATCTTACCTAGATTTTTAAATTGAAGTGTAGTACTTGATACTGAACCTTGAGATTAATAGTATTTATTACAGGGTCTTGTTAACCGGTGTCCTGGGAGCACTGGTTAAGAAATCTATAAATATAATTTTCAGTTTTGGAAATCTAAACAGTCACTTTTTATTAAGTAATAATTACATTACTTTTTAATAAAAATTTACTTCATTTGGTGCTTAACCAATGTCTCGGGGGCACTGGTTAACATTCTTCTTTATTATATCTCTACTAAAACAAGCTTTTGTTAACAAGTGCTCTTTGTTAAGGATTCAAAAATAGAAACATTATTGATAAATTTTATGTAAAAAATATTATTTTTTAAAGTTTCAATATACTGAATGCATCATTTTAAGATAAAGTTTCTTCTTTAGAATTTTTAACAAGACACTTGTTAACATTTCCTATAAAACAACGCTAACGATACTTTTAAGGTATTAGTTAAACAGTTAAAAGTTGTAATTTTCTGTAAAAAAATTATGCATTTATTACTTTTATATGTAGTATTTGACCAATATTTTCAATACAATATTTTTGTTTATGGATTCATCAAAGATTTTTTTTAGTATACTTATTAGCATAACCTTTATTTATTTGATAAAGGCCAAAACAACTCACACTCTACATGACTTAAAAATTAGGTTCCAAGTTATGTGAATCGTACTCTAGGTAGTACCTATGCTTTATAGAAATGATCCGAATGCGATTTACATTAAGCCCTTCAACTTTGTTGCTATAAGCTTTGAGCATGTGCAATGCAGCAAATGTTTGTTGTATCAACTAAACAGATTTTTTTTTTTTTATAAATAAAATAAAATAAAATCTTCATGCTATCACAAATTTAAAAGAAATATGTAGAGACATGAAACACTAATTTGGAACTGTTACACTCATCAATCCACACATTCACATAGTCACAGGTAGTTGTTGAATCAAAATTTAGACGATCTAAATTTTAAATTAAGTGTATCTTTCCTTTGAAACATATCAAATATATATATTTAAATCTAAATCGAGGTAATGACTTTGTGAATGTGTGAATGTATTAACAACCACAAATTCTAATTCTTCAAAGTTGCGGAGTTAGACAAATCACCATCCTTTGTTTGAAATTAGACGACTTATTCATAAATTTGACAGATCAATTTTTATCATCGAATTATTACTAAAAATCAATAAGTCTTTAGAATCACTTTTTGAATTTAGAAAATCAATTTTGGATCCGTCATTTGTTTAGTTAAGAGAGGGAGATAGCCCTACAAATTGTTCCTATGATCACCTTTTGACTATTGGGAATCTATTTTGAATCATAGGTATATAGCCAAGAGAGGTGAAGAGAGATAGAGTGACCCAAGTCGTCACATTCATTGAAAATGTGGACCATTATAATTTATAACTTCTAAAAACGGATTCTTCAAAGTAATCATCTCAATTTTTTTCATTTGTTACATCTCAACCACATACTCAACATAATCTTCTTTTTTAAAATATTATATCCCTTTTTCTCTTTTATGTTTATTGGTGTAGATACAGCCATCGAAAAAAATTGAGAGAATTTCATTTTAAGAGTATCCATTCGATAACTTCTCTACCATTTTAAAAAATGACAATGTATGATAGAACATCTAACATTGGTTTGTGTCATATGATTATGAATAGGATAATGAACCGTATATCACATCACATGAAGATCTAATGTTAGATACTAATCCAGGAGATCAATTAATTTGTTGGCTAGCTAGTAGCTACTTTAAATCTTCACCAACTTGTAGAGAAAGTCTATGTTGAAAATTCTTCAATTAGAATAGTTGGAAAGTCTAATCACTAAAGCAAATGAAAAGAAAGAATAGGGCATAGAAATCTAAGATGAAGCCTAAATATAGAAAACAGTTATTGACCTTTACTGTTTTTGTTTTCATCAAGTTTGGAATTTCTATATTTGATAAAAAAATGTTGGCCGCAACTCACAAATTTGGGTACAAATAACCAACTGTATGCATATTCGTCCTTGCATACTAAATTTGATAATGAAAGAAAAACATTTCCACTTCTAACCCACTAACATAATTTGTTTGCTAAATAAAGATAAAAATATACAGACAAATAAAAGGTAAATGCAAGGTAGAGAGAAATTGGAAGTGAAGTTGAAACTGTATCAAATTATGAGTTATGCTCTTTATCCAAATGGTTTCGCTCATTTTCAAGTGAAATTCTATTTTTACCCTTACGTAAGTAAGTTAACTCACGCCAGTTATGATGTTAGCGTGACTTAAGTTAGTTATCAGCAACACAACAACCCTCATTTCCAACTTCTGCAAAACACGAAAATTCTACTCCAAAATTCGAAATTCATCATTCTTGCGCCATTCAAACCAAATTTCGTCCACAATATCAAGTAAGTGATTATTATATTACTTCTTTGCATTATTTTGGTTCAATTTTTCGAATTTTTGTAGAAATTGAACATTTTTAGGTTTTTTAAAATTTTGCTTGCATGTTTGTTTTGATGATTGTTAGTGACGAATTAACTTAGGAATTGTTGTTTAGATGTTGTTTATGGTACAATGTGGTAGTTTAGAGTTTAGAAATTGTTAGATTACATAGATGTTTGAAAATTGCACACTACGTGTTCGGTATAATGCCTCAATGATATATTTTTTTGTTTTTTTGGATTGTTAATGATGTAATTAGTTAGAATTGTGTTAGTTAATGTTGATTATAGTTGATTTCACTACAATGTGGTAGTTTATGGATTTAAATGACATTGACATTATAGTATTGTTGTTGTATTATTAAAGATGATATTGGCGAAATTTGAAGTCCGTGGGAAAATGTGTTAAAGATTTTTTACTTTTTGTGCAGATATATCTGAGCAGGAGAGGACTGACCGATTTAGGGCAGGGAGGCCTGCCCCTAATGGTAGTTTACGGAGGGAGAAGGATGCACTACGCCCTCCTCCTGGCCGAGGTCGAGGTCGAGGGAGAGTGGGGGGCACGAGACTTGCTACTGTTGATGCTGTGAGGGGATCGACGTCACAGACGGGTCCATCCCATATTATGGACCCGCCATAGTACCAGCATGAGCAGCATTATCAAGAGCAGACGTATGAGGCGCAGACGTATCAGGAGCAGCCTGAATTTCAGCTGGGTTATCAGTATCAGGAGGGGTATGAGTATCACCAGGGGTATCAGGCTCAGTTTGACGAGGGATATTAGCTTGAGCAGCCTCCTCAGCAGCAGTATGTCGAGCCTCCTCAGCAGCAGCAGTATGAGCAGCATCATCCTCAGCAGCATGCAGAGGCTGGTATGGAGGATGAGGACAGGGGCTTCCAGGGGGGCTTACGACTTGTCTCTTTTACCGGACTTTGGTAAACACGTAGCATTCAAGCTTTGGAACGATAAGACAATAAGTATAATTGCTTTATTTAATTTAATGATATTTTACTATTATGTCAAGTTTATTTTACGTAGAATATGTCATGTTTATTTTACGTATTTAAGTATAGTTGATTTATTTTTTATGTATTTAAGTATAATTGATTTATTTTTAACGTAGAATAATTATTGTTTATTATTATGTCAAGTTTATTTTACGTATAATATTTATAGTTTATTATTATGTCATGTTTATTTTACTTATTTAATTTTATTTTTTTGTATTTCAGTTGCAAACGGATCGTAAGATGAATGCCGTCTCGCACGGGAGGAAACTTAAGCTTTCTGTCTTGTCACTTCCGTTGCCGGTAGAAGATAACCCTTGGTTTTGGGGCCCGGTGGATGCATCCGGTCTAAGGCCCCTCCTTCTAACTGGGTACGACAACATCTCCCACGGGTTAGTGTGTGCTATGGCTGAGAGATGGCATCAGGAGACCAGCAAGTTTCATCTGCCTGTTCGGGAGATGACCATCACACTGGACGATTTTGCTTGTCTTCTAGGCATCCCCGTCGCTGGACGGCTCATTTAGGAGGATGATTTAGATCCTGACCATGGTGTAGAACTGATGGTGACTCACCTATTGTTTCTGGTGGAGGACGCGGTGGAGCAGGTGAGTAATAATTCAGGTGCCTTTGTCACTTACACAACCCTGAAAGAGTGTTATCAGCACTTGTTGAATAGGTGTAACCATTTTCTAGGGGAGGATTTATCATAGGAGGAGGAGGAGCTGAGTCGTATTAGGTCCGCCTGAGTCAAGACGTTTTTGTTGCTCTTGTTTGGCTACACCCTTTTTGCCAGCAAGAACAGCAAAACTGTTAATCTGTTGTGGATGCTTGCGATTCGGGATTTGGCTAACATAGGCACGTGGTCATGGGGTGCGATGAGACTTGCTTTCTTGTATGAGCAGTTGAATCTTACCTTCAGCCCACATGTTGGCTCCATTAGTGGTTACATGAGCTTACTTGTGGTAATATATTTTTTTTTTCTTCTTTTTTTAAGTTAAACATAAATGTATAGTTTCTTGTATAACACTTGTGTGCTGATATAGATTTGTTTCTTTGTTTTTGCAGGGATGGGTTATAGCCCACTTCAGACATGTGGTTCCGAGATCGAGATATCAAGATTATGAACGGGAGAACCCGTATGTGGGTAGATGGAAACCTCATAGGGGGTTTAAACATGTTGATCACTTCAGAGGCTTGTTGGATTCGATGGAGCATTGTCATGTCACCTGGAGGCCGTACAAGCACCAACGAGACGTGACGCCTTTTCAGGACGTGCGCTGGTACTCCGAATGGATCATGGCTGGGAAACAAAAGATGGTGTGTCACTTGCCCGAGCGGGTTGTGAGGCAGTACATATATGTTCAGAAAGTTCCCCGACCTCCTACTACGATTATGCCTCTTGCCCCAACAGATGTGGTTGCTGCCTTCTTTGAGTTTGCTCTACATGTCGTTCCCCAACAGCAGAGGGGTCACCAGGTCCCTGACGACGAGCCTTGGAAACATTCAGATAGGTACATTAGGTGGTTCTACCGTGTATCCCATCCTCTTATCATCAACCCTACTCCAGAGCCTGACATTGTCATCCCGAGACACGTCTACCAGGATATTCTTGTTGACCAGGACTGGGCCAGACATCCTCCCGATTCATTGCAGGTCATTACCAGCATGTGAGACAGAGTGGAGCATGCAATGCAGATTCCAGAGGTGCTTTCAAATCCACTATTCTTCGTCATTTTGGAGGGCCTCCGTACCGATTATAGCGTGTTTGACCATCTGCAGGTTCCACGGAGGAGGTCTAGGAGTCATAGTCCACAGGAGCAGCAATAGTGTCTTATTTTATGACTTGTTTTTATGACTTTTTGGATATTTGTAGTATTTTCCTGACATTTTGGTTGTACTATATTTACATTTGCGCGGTTGCGCTTATTTTTGATATTTACGTTATTTTTCGTTAATATTGCGTGTCTAAATTATGAATGAATGAATGGATGTGTTCTAAATTATGAGTTTTAGTTGAATGAATGAATGGTTGTTCCTATGTATGAACGAATGTAGGAACGAAGCTAAACATGGAACAAGGCATGCTACTGTCTGTCTGTTCTGGTGCGTACAGAACCAACGTGAGTTAACTTATGCTAGTGTTAACACTAGCGTGACTTAAGTCACGTGGCAGTTTGTACTAGCGTAACTTAAGTCACGTAAAGGTAAAAAGGAAATTTCACTTGGAAATGAGCAAAAATGTTTGGGTAAAGAGCAGAACTCTCAAATTATAACTTGATTGCTGAAGTTGTGTTACATGTATAGAAAAAGTAGTAAATCAATACATGAAAATTGGTTAAACTATAAAAAGCCTCATCATCCTTGGTCTTTCATAAGAAAGGCCCAAAAACAAGAACAAAATCAAAACTTGGGCCTTTGGAGAGGGCTGGCTCGATCTCTTATGTGCGAGTACTGTTCTTTCCCAGTTTGTTTTTGTTCATTCCCGTCAAAATAGCCGAGCGTGAGTTAACTCATGCAAGTGTATTATCAACATGAGTTAACTTACGCAGGTGTATTTCTCAGCGGAAATGAGCAAAAAGAGATCGGAGAAGAGCAATTCTCCTTATGTGCTATCTATTATTTGTGTATATTTTTTTTTTTACAAAAATATTGTTAATTTTTTTTTATACACCAACAAATTCCTAGCTAAAGAAACAACACTGCTAATGCCTAATGTTCGTTGTTAACAATTTGTGCAATTCAGAATTGGGAAATGCAACGTTTATTGCAAGCATTAGTGCAGTGTTTCTTTTGCTTAATCTCTTGTTTCCAAACTTGAGCAATATCTTGAGCAATTTGCATAGCATCATATGAAGAACCAGAGAGCCCTCTCTTTGTAAACCCAACTGCATAAAGTCCAACAGTTCCTTTCCAACCATTAGGGAATGGTGACTTTGGAAATCCATTCTTGGAGAAAAACTCGCCTTCCTACACACAAAAATGAATAAAAATAAGATTAGTCATTTGCTCCACACAAATATAGTAAAATACTAATTCCATTTCCAAAAGAGGAAAAAGGTAAAAAGAAGCTTCTAAAACTTCAAAACAAAATATAAAAAATAAATTAGGTATTGGAAGAAAAAAGAGAAAACCCGATAAGACCCAAAAAAAAATTTCAAAATCAACGATGTTTCAAAACCGAACCAAACATCAAATTTGTAAGACCTATGAATCATGTTTCAACTGTTTTGAACAGCTAGGTTCAATTTTTAAAAGTTTATACAAACACACAAAATAAATTTAAAAAAAATTAAATTAAATTTCTCACCTTAAGCCAAGAAGGGACATTGCTACGATATCCTGTAGCAAGAACAACTGCATCAACTTCACTCTTTTCACCATTAACAAGTTCAACATAGCCATTAGTAAACCTCTTAATTCCAGGCACAACTTTTATGTGACCAGATCTAATTTTCTCCAAGGTGCCAATATCCAAAACAGGGGTCTTACCCTTTGTGTTCTTAAGCTCCAAAGGACCCTCTAATGGCCTTTTAAGACCATACTTCTCTATATTACCAAACACTAACCAAGCCAAAATCAACAAAATCTTGTCAACTATCCAAACGGGTAACCATTTCATCATCATAACTGCCAATCCAAATGTTGATTTCCCAAAAACTTCTCTAGGCAAAACATGAACCTGTTCAACCAAAAACACAACAACCTTAATTAGTACCAAAAAAAAAAACATCATCCTCAAATTA
>Ga0315915_1009274_pt1 | contig 11236 bp, 9 predicted proteins | sample MpolbnodulesMG_FD_207738 | JGI IMG/M metagenome (GOLD analysis project Ga0315915, IMG submission 207738) | Medicago polymorpha root nodule microbial communities from Los Angeles, California, United States - branched nodules | ecosystem: Host-associated > Plants > Roots > Nodule | place: USA... | reverse complement strand
AACAAAACTTAAAGGGAAGGCTCCCTATGAGGGCTTAGTGGGCTTAGTTTTATGTGCTTTCTATATCAGGGTTCTCGCCAAGGATACTTCTAAGGTTTTTTTTGTTTTGTTAGGAGCACCTAAAGTCATGGAGCATCTAGAAATTTTGGCATAATAATAGGTTAACCATTATACGACAACCTTTCACGAGTACGTCTCTTCTAGGCGGGGTTTGCACCAACCAAAACGAAATGTCTACCTCGAAAGCCAATACAAACACCAAAATTTAAAGAGGTTCTAAGATGAAGGTCCTTAGAGTTATAGGTTCAATTCGAAATTTCGCCATAATAACGGGCTAGCCATTTATATGGAAGACCTTTCAACAAATAAGATCGTCTCTAATCGGGATCCTCATATTGACTAAACGAGATGTCTATCTCGAGAGCCAATACTATGCAAACCACCATCCTAAACCTAGGTTTTTAAAGCTTGGGTGTAGGGCTCCACTCGAAAGTGTTTTGAACAGCACAACCCAAATACAATAGCACAATAATATAAAGGCGAAAAATAAATAAAGCGAAAATAAAATAAAATAAATAAGATAAAAGATAAACACACATGGAAGGGGATGACAGGTCATCTTACTTTATTCTTAGCATGTTTTTCAGTCTATTTTAGTGGGTTTTACCATCAAAGCAGTGGAATATTAGATCAATTGTCTATGATTTCTGGACATTTGAAATGTTTTCTATATCTGAGTTTATAATTCTATTCTTCTCAAAACATAACAATTTTAGGGTGTTCTTGAAGTAATTCACGAAGAAATCAAACAAATCAGGCCAAACAATACATCCAAAGATTTATGTGGACTTTGGGAAGATGAAGAATGAAGATTCAAGAGGCCTCATAAGACTTTACAAAGGGAAGAATTATGTTCCCAAGTTCCAAAACATCTTACAACAAAGAAAACACCTCAACAGACGAAGAAAACAAGAGAAATGCATTGAAGCGCCCAACGCACCACAAGAGGCACTAGGCGCCCCGGAAAAAAAGCACTAAAGCGCCTGGCACATGACAGGGGGGCTAGGCGCCTCAGCCTGGCAGGCACATGCGCCAGGCGCATGGCATCAGGCGCTAGGTGTCCAGTTTCTTACGGAAAAAATTCACTTTTCGTGACTTTTTCACCCCTGGAAGCCCATGTTTTTAGCCCAAGTTAGGTGGAAACTTTTCCTATAAATACCGCCTTCCTCATTCACAATTTCTCGTTCAGAACTGGAGCAGTTCAAGAGGAAGACGATTCTGAGAGCAAGGAGGAGTTCTATCTTCTCCTATCTTTTCTAGGGTATGTTTTTATCATTTTGTATTTTGTCTTAGTTATCATGTGTGACTAGATATTTATAGGCTAGGGTTCTAAGATGAACCTCTATTTGCTTTGTTGTATAATTATTTATTATTAATGTCGTTTATTTTAATATATTTTCTGTTCACTATTAAGTTTCATTAGGATTTATTTATTTCGGCAAAGTGCAACCCTAGATTAGGTACTTAGGCCGTGATAGATCTTAATATTGTTAATACTATTTGGATGCTTATATCTTGATATTTATATCATTATACTAATAACTACATGTCTAGGAAGTAAATGGACTCCATCTCTACTCATAACAAAATTTTAGAAACTCAAATTTTCCAAGTTGCTCAACAAGTAGCTTCTTCCTCTAGATCCTCCGAAGTATTACCAGGACAACCTGAACCAAATCCAAAAGGCCAAATGAACGTTGTCACCCTTAGGAATGATAAACAACTAGAGGAATCCAATGGGAATAGTGAGACCAATGAGACTGGGAAAAAGAGTGAGGAACCATAAAGTGTAAAGGTTGGGGGAGAAAGTGAAAAACCCAGTACACCACCACCATACAAGCCAAAAATATCATTTCCACAAAGATTTGCCAAGTCAAAACTAGATTAGTAATTTAGGAAGTTTGTTGAATTGTTGAAAAAATTCTACATGAACATTCTGTTCGCAAAAGCTCTGTCTTAAATGCCATCCTATGCAAAAAAACTGAAAGAAATTTTATCAAAGAAAAGATCCTTGGAATTTTTCTATCATTGGAATTTGAAATTTATTTACTATAATCAATTTTTAGAATAAATTCTTGAAGTAACTTAACTAGAATAATTCTCCCTAACTATGAACTATTATACCATTCACCCAAACCAATACTCAACACTCACATAAATCAAAATCTATATATACTTCATTGCTCATTTAATTCATGGTAACAAAATTTGAATCACTATTCATATTCAAGACATTATAAAGTAATAATATTTCTTTCCTTTTTCAAAAAAATAAAAATAATAGCTTATTAGACAAAATGACATACTATCAAGTTACAACTTACAATCACTTCATACATAATAAAAAAAAAAAAACCTTACAATCATTTCTTCAACAGGGCACAATGAATCAGGTTTTAACTTCTAATTTGTGGATAGCAAATCACACTTGGAGAAGCTACACTTGTCAATGATCCTGCATAACATGCACTTCACTTCATCAATATATATAATCAACACAAAATGAATATAAAAGCAGAAATGCACTCAAATCACTCATATCATTGTTAACCGCGTTATGCATTAATGAAGTTATCTTCAACAATAGCGGGTGCACCAAAGCTATTACCAACATCAACAAAAGTTGGAAGTCCACCAGTTGTCAAGCCCTGTCAATAAGCTAGTAAAATAATCATATAAGTCTGTGAGAAAGAATTGTTACCAACAAGATCAATGATGCGTGGTTCAATGACTTGATGATATGTTACTCCGAGCGGGAGATATTCAAGTCACTTGATGATGTTGATATTATTCGAACATTCACCGCAAAGAGGCCTCGAAAAGGGCATATACCTCCTAATTTTATTTAGCACACTATTGACAGATTATGTTTCATCTCTCTTATTTCAAATTGTACTTTTGTTGACAGAATGACGAGTCTCTTTTATTTTGATTTATAACTGTTTATATATTATGTCACATGTGAATTTGCGGTAAATTTTTTGTCCATGCTCTATAAAATTCCTAGCTCCGCCACTGAGAGTAAACATATACTTCAGCTTCAAATGTTATGAATACAAGTTTGCGTGACTATTCTAAGAAGTGAGATACTTTGCAAAAGTATTTAGTGTATCTCATCTTTAAATATTTTAATTCAATTCAATTATTATCTCATGGATGTCAAATATGGTCATTTTATCTTATCTTAGTTTAGCAATGATAATAAGCTAGACACTGAAGTAGTAGACAAAAATTCCAGATGCATCGTACATATGAGACCTGCTAGGATGCTTGATAAGGTAACAGTTACTGAAAGTGATACAGTTGTATATTAAGTGAAGATGCTTGATATTTTCAGCAGAGTTCATGTTGGAATTAATTCAACAAATAATTTTCAGAACCATGATGTGATGTATGATGGTAATGGATCTTGGATTTTTTCTACCAGCTGAAACTAACAATTTCACAAGCTAGTTGTATAATATGAGGAACTGTATTGTAAGTTCTGAATAGTTAAACAAGTAGACTAAGAGTTGTTAAATTGATATGCGGTTATTATTTTTTTTGGTGGTCAGGCTTTGAACCCCGAACCTTGCATATATTATGTATTGTTCATACCAACTAAACTAAGCTCACGAGAATGATATGCGGTTATTCTAATATTGCAGTTTGTTTTATCTTAATTTTCAAAATTAAATAAAGTAGGTGTTTTAGAAATCTACTATTGCAGTTTGTTTTTCAACTATATTCTCAGAATATTTGTACTTTTTGTGTTTTAATAAAGACATATTACTACTCTTTTTAAAAGTCATAGACAAGATAAAAGTATAGAAAAATAATATAAAATTTGTATTGATAATAATAATGTTGACTACATTAAGGTACAATTTGACATATATGTCAGTGAGAACAACTGATTAATGTAACTATTTTTTTCTTGTAAAAAAAAAGGGTAACTAATTTTTTTTTTCAAATGAGGGGAGTGTAACTAAATTTTACATCTAATACTTTCAGTAAGAACATTTTAGACAAACAAATTGTTTTATCATATATAGCAAGCTAATATAATTACTAAATTTTCAAAATTGACATCAAATTTAAAGAGCTAATAATAATAATGAGACCATGTGTCTTCGTGAGCTTAGTTCAGTTGATAGAAACAATGCATAACATATGCAAGGTTCGGGGTTCAAACTCCGTCCACCACAAAAGAAAAAAATAAAAAGATTGTTCAGTAAACATAGCTCAGGCCTCAGGGAATAATGAGACCGTTTGAAATATGATATTATAAAAAAAAAATAGATTAAGCTACATGATAATTGACGTGCTACTTTGTTTGAGGCAAAAGAAGAAAAAGACAATATTACTTTGAGACTATGAAAAAGACAACATTACTTTGAGACTATATCCAAGGTGTTTAATTATTGATCGATCCATATAGAATTAGTTGGAGGGAGGAGTAGGAAAAGCAAGGGTTTATAATGAAAGCACATGTTGATTTTCCTCAAGAACAAATGAATATATTTATGCTGTTGCATTCTCATGTGCAAAAGAATTTATTCTTCTTTATTGGACCCGTACTTGCAAGATCTATATAGTAGTCCATTACATTATATATTCAAAACATGTTCATGTGAATTGGCAGGTTAATTTCAACAATATATATATTTTTCTAGACAACAATATTTCATATCTGATTCATGGGAAGATCAAACATGTTCATGCATCTCCGGTAATATATAGTATCTTTAATTTCTATAATACTGTAGTAACACAATTGTGAGTGAATGAATGAAACTTACTACTATAATATTGGGTGCAGGAGAACGGCTAAGGGAGCGGAGAGTCCTACCGGACTCAGCAGATACTCAGGAAGAGGAGCTGGGTCGAAGCAGTTGGTTGATCAAAAGATAAAGAGTAGTAGTGTAGAGAAGAAGGCGGTATTGGAGTCATCGTCATCGTCATATTCAAGTTGCTGGGTTCCACACCCAAGGACTGGAATTTACTTTCCTGTTGGCCATGAATGGGTAATGAAGGATGTCCCTGACGGCGCTGCCACCTTCTCTGAGACCTGTTACTTCAGAAACTAATCATGTTCACAAATTCGTGCTATTGCTATATATGCATGCATTAAAATTGAAGTAATGTAATATCATATGTATACACCTCCATCATCACCAGAAAATAAATACACTACTATTACTATTTACTGTATCATATATGCAGTACTTTCACCCCCAACATCAACCACGCCATCGAATATCTAATAAAAATGTACTCTGCTACCAAGTTTATAGACACACACACTCTGACACTCATAGATACATACATTTATACACAAAATTTGTGGTGGGAGATACTAAGGAAAAAATCACATAATAACATGAAAACAATGAGCCCTTCAGCAGAGTGGAATCCTAACTTATAACAATAAGATACCTTTTCAGAAGCCGAAAAAAATATAAATCTCTTCAATATCTTTTCCTATTTTCATTTTGATAAATTGCTTCAGTAGCTCACACATGATGTTAACAGAGTCATCAGAAATCTGATGGAATGTAAGGCAGTAGATTTAAAAACAAAACTCTAAAAATGCAGCAATGTATAATTGGGAGTTGTGTAAATGTGAATCAAAATAAAACATGTCTAAAATATTGTGTTTGGAAATGTATAAAGATAAATCCGACGATTACTACAGCTCCACTTACAATGAATGTTCTCATAGAAGCCAGACACATAACAAGAATACGTAACAAAGCAGGAGGCGAACAAAGCATAGCAGCAGCCCCAAATGTTTACATCGGAAACTCTGCAAGGTCGGCAAAGATTTGGCTTCTTCAATCAATCTCAAAGTTATAAAAGCTGCAAACTCAAGAAGCATTCCTATAGCATATAAGAAATTGAGGAACTCCAGTATTTGCTGAAAGCTCATCCGTGACAAGAAGATAACTCTAGTGGCAGAGAACAAAATGGTAATAGTCGGCGTTCCATCCTTAGACCTAGAAAGTATATAGTATCACATCAATGTTAGATCGTTGCTACCTTTTTGTTCAAGCAGTTAATATCAAATCCGAAAGTATTCATCTACCACTTGCTTAAGACTAAATGGTAGGTACTACAGAAACTACAAATTCCCTTTAAGGAGGATTTTCAAAGCTTCGTCTATTTTCCAAAACAGATAACCTTGTTGCTTATATACAATCTAATTAGAAGAAAGATACTATACAAGAGGGTATCATCAGTTTCATCATAGTTGAATTTAGTTTCATTTCTACTTGGGAACGAGTCATAGGGTATTGAGACATGACATAAAACATTACTGACCTTGATTAGAATACAGCAGGAAGCAATCCCATCTTGCTTATCCCTAGAAGTTGAAAAGCATCACTGCTCATTTCTGCTTCAAATAAGCCGGGGTCAGACATGGCAGCCACAGCCTGAATCCAGTTTAAGCCAAAATCCACCAATCAACATCACCACTTCAGCAAAATAACCATCAGTCCATTCCATTCACTTGGAGGGGAACTCAAAGTGCCTGTTCCTGCTAGCAACGGAATCAAATACGAACATATCACCAAAACCAGTCCTCCAAGAAGTGCTTTCGGGGAAAATGAAACTCCATGAAAATGAAACTGAGCTTGCAATGTGCAAAGATTTAGAGAAGACAGTGAAAAGAGAGAAAGGAATTTTTATTATTTAAAAACCTGAGATTTACAATGAAGCACTATAGCTTTATAGAGTGTAACTAACTACTCTAACTCAACTATAATTACTAACAAACTATAACTAACCTATCTAACTAACTGAATTCAGTTACAGCTGTTTAGACTAGTTTAGTTTGTGACAGTTACTTGCTACCCAAGCAACAGATGTAAAACAAGCAAATTAAGCAATTAAGCTTTTACAGTCCCCCTCAAGCTGGAATAGATGTTGATTGTTCCAAGCTTCCTCTATAAAGTGTTGAAAGGACCAGGGTGTAAAGGCTTGGTTAAGATGTCTGTAACTTGTTCTTTTGAGGATACAAGTAGTAGATGAATGACTCCTACTTGCATGTTGTCTCTAACTACATGACAGTCAATTTCTATGTGCTTTGTTCTCTCATGGAATACAGGGTTAGCAGCTATGTGTAATCCAGATTTGTTATCACAGTATAGAATAACTGGTGTTGGACCACTTATGAGAAAATCCTGTAGTAAGTAAAGTAGCCATTATCCTTCACATGTAGCTTGTGCAAGAGCTCTGTATTCAGCTTCTGATGAGGATCTTGATACCACAGTTTGGTTCTTACTTTTCCAACTTGTAAGAGAGGTACCAAGAAAGAAGCAATAGCCAGTGGTGGATCTTCTAGTATCTGAACATGCCCCCCAATCTGAATCAGAGAATCCCTTTAGAGTTAAAGGTGAAGATAAACTGAAGAACACCCTTGACCAGGATTGTTTTTGAGAAACTTGAGGACATGTAACCCTGCTAACATATGCTCATTTGTTGGAGCATCTAGAAATTGACTAAGTTTGCTTACAGCATAAGCTATCTCTGATCTCGAATGTGTGAGATAAAGAAGTCTACTAATAAGTCTTCTATAAGTAGTTGGTTCAGATAGAAGTTCCCCATATCCTTTGTCTAGCTGAAGGTGTGGCCGCATAGGAGTGGAACAAGGTTTTGTGCTTAGGAGACCAGTATCTTGTAGAAGATCTAAAGTGTATTTTTTCTGACATAGACTGATTCTATCTTGTGATCCGGCAACGTCTAAGCCTAAGAACTATTTGAGAATTCCTAGATCTTTTATACTGAATTTCTTATCTAGTAAGGTCTTAATGTGCTGAATCTCATCAGAATCCATCCCACCTAAGACCAAGTCATCTACATATTCTAAGATTACAGTAAAACCAAGAAAAGTTTTCTTAGTGAAGAGGGAGTAATCAGCTTTGGATTGTGTGTATCCTGAAGAGAGAAATGTTTCAGTGAGTTTGGTATTCCATTGTGTACTTGCCTGTTTTAAGCCATACAAAGATCTTTGGAGCTTGCAAACTTGATTAGGATCAGATAAAGCAAGACCAGGATGTGGTTGCATGTATACTTCCTCATTGAGATCACCATGAAGAAAAGTTGTATTGACATCCAGTTGAAATAGAGGTCAGTTCTGAGAAGTTGATATGCCTTCAGTTTGTGTGAAGCCTTTGGCAATAAGCCTGGCTTTGTACCTCTCAACAGTGCCATTAGCATCAAGCTTGAGCTTGAAAACCCATTTACACCCAACTTCCTTCTTATGAGCTGACAAATATGTTAACTCCCATGTTTTGTTCTTGTTAAAAGCCTCTAACTCCACTTTGACAGTATTTTTCCAATTTTCATCACACATTGCATCATTATAGTTTGAGGGCTCAGAAATAGATGAAAGAGATAAAGCAAAGTGTTTGTGTGCAAAAGAGAGATGTTGATAAGACAAAGATGAAGATAAATGATACTTACAAGTTTCATCAGATGATGATGAGTCAGATTGAGATGCAATATGGATTGTATTGTGAATGAGATTACAGTGATATGCTTGTAGATATTCATGTGGTTTATGAATTCTAGTATATTTTCTAAGTGGTGGATTAGGATTTATTTGTGGAATGTTTTGAGATGTATCATATGAACATACATGAGAATTTTGAGAGGTATATGATGCAAACAAATAAGACTTATCAGACTGAGAAGGTGAAGAAGTATTCAAATCATGAGATGAATGTAGTGAATATTGTGGTGATTGATATGGAATTGTATCAGATGTATTTGGAGAATGAATATGAGTGGATGAAAGATTAGATGTATGAGAATGATCAGGAATAAGATCATCAAATAGAGACCGTGTGAAAATTGAATATGCAGGTTTTGGTACATCAACAGATGGCATCGTTGATTGATATGGAAAATTATGTTAAAAAAAAAAACACAACATCTCTAGATATGAAAATTTCCTTTGTGAATAAATCATAGAGAATATGACCTTTAACCCCTTGCTTGTACCCCAAGTAAACACATTTTCTTGATTTAGAGTCAAGTTTGTGTATGTGAGCTTGAAGGGCAGAAGCAAAGCATAAGGATCCAAAAACTTTTAGTAAAGTAATATCAGGTAAACATTCATAGAGCATTTGAAAAGGACATTTGTGAGAAGAAAAAAAAAAGGGTGTAGGTAATCTATTAATAATGTGCACAACATGGCTAATAGCATGAGCCCAAAAAGTTTTTCAAAAATTTGCTTGAAACAGTAAAAATCTAGCAATACCAAGAATATGTTGGTGTTTTCTCTACTGTGCCATTTTGTTGTGGGGTACCAACACAAGAGTTTTGATGCAATATGTCATTGGCACTGTAAAAATCTTTGAGCAGGAATTCATTTCCATTGTCAGTTCTAATACATTTCATTTTGGAGTTAAAATGAATGTGTATTAGATTGACAAAGGATTTGATGATAGAAGCAGCTTCTGATTTGAATTTCATAAGATAAATTCAGGTGAATCTGCTTTTATCATCAACAATGGTGAGAAAATATCTGAATCCAAACATTGAAGTAATGGCTAAAGGGCCTCATATATCCATATGAACCAAATCAAAAAAATTTATTGGATTTATGGATTTGTTCTGATCATCTTCAAAACAAGTAGTAGTCTTTTCCTCTTCATTAGAACAATTGTTGATGGAACTTTCTTGCTGATAGTCTGGAGGAAATCCATGCTTCTTGAAGCATGTATCCACTATGTGATTAGATCTGCCACAGAAAGAGCATATTGTTATGACTTTACCTCTGCCGCCTGAGACTCTTCCTCCCCTACCACGAGTAGCATTCATATTCCCTCTACCATAAGATGACTTTTCAAAAAAACAAGAATTGCCTGAAAGGAAGGGCTAGCAATTTTGATTCATCCAGGGGAACAAAAACTTGTCTTTCTTGCTGAACAAGTAAAGAGTAAACTTTTCCAATACTAGGAAGGGGGTCCATTAACATAATCTTAGATCTTATTGCAGAAAATTGTTCATTCAAACCTTTAAGAAAGCATATAACCTAATCATAATCTTTATACTCATGCATCTTGGCTATAACTTTGCAATCTTCAACACAGGTACTGGTAGGAATAAGTATGAAGTTATCTAATTCTTGACATAGCTTCTTCATCTTAGTATAATAAGAAAAGAAAGAATTTTCACCTTGTTTCAAAGTGTAGATTTCTTCTTGAAGATCTGAAATGCGAAAGATGTAACCTTGATAAAACCTTTCCTTGAGTTCTTTCCATATTTCAAGTGAAGTTTTCATCCATAGAATGCTCTGAGAAATTCCAGGGTCAATATAATTGCTTAACCAAGATATAATCGTAGTGTTGCACCTATCCCAAGCTATAGAATCATGATCATCATCACTGGGTCATGGAAGTGCACCATTGATGAAGTGAAGCTTGTGTTTGGAACACAAGGCAATTTGCATAGCACACGACCAAGAATGGTAATTATTAGCAGATAACATAGGGGTAACAAGAACAACACCTGAATTTTCATTGGGATAATGTAGCTGATTCTTGGTTGAATGAGGTGTCCTAGGTTATGAATTGTAAATGTGAGTCTGCCCATCGGTGGTGATTCACGAAAATTGAACTTTTGGTTGCCTTTGATTGATTGAGTTAAAAGCACGTTGTCGGGTTGGAAGAGTCGTAACCTTTCATCGTGGAGTTGCTTAGTCCTTCCGAAGTTTGTTATGTCTTCAATACCGATCTATTTTCTTTTATTTTTCAAGGTTCCCTCAGGTATAATCTCTTCCCTTGAATCTATTTTTAATGCTTTTTTTTGGGTAGGGTTGGGGAAATTAGGAAAATTATGTGGATAAAATGGGATACAATTTGTTTGAAAAAGGATCAAGGTGGTTTGGGGGGTAGGAAGATGCATGAGTTTAATCTTGCTTTGCTTATAAAGTGGTGGTGGAGGATGTGGTGGAGAGAGAGAGAGAGAGAAAGAGTTTATGGTATCGATTGTTAATTGCTCGTTGTGCTTAGGAGGGGGCGCATATGTTATAGAGCAAAATGAGATATTACTAAGATTAGAGAGGGTGTTAGTGTGAAAGTGTGGGGTTGGTTAATTGATAATATCAAGCATGTGGTGGGAGATGTGTCATCTACCTTGTTCTGGAGGGACCCTTGATTGGAAGAAACTATGTTATGTGATAAGT
>Ga0315915_1009273_pt1 | contig 11238 bp, 4 predicted proteins | sample MpolbnodulesMG_FD_207738 | JGI IMG/M metagenome (GOLD analysis project Ga0315915, IMG submission 207738) | Medicago polymorpha root nodule microbial communities from Los Angeles, California, United States - branched nodules | ecosystem: Host-associated > Plants > Roots > Nodule | place: USA... | reverse complement strand
CGTTATAGATCAAAATGACAAATTAATATGGTTTGCTTCATAAAATTCAAATGTTCAACTCCCATAAACATAATCTATATATCAAAATGAATCTAGATTCATCTGCATGTTGAAAATATATACTCACAAGTATTGATTGAGTTCAGTTTTAATTTGTTTCAAATCAATATACAATTTGCATGCACTTCAAAGATACAAACAACCATGATCTAAATTATATACTTTCATTTTCTATCACAAAATTTTACTATAAGCTAAATAACTTGTATATTGTTGGAAAAGAAAAAAGAAAAAAAAATGTCTTTACTGTTTTTTTTTACCTTTGTCCTAGTGGCAGAAGAGGTAAGAAAAATTGAAGTAGAAGGATTTGATGACTTTGCAAAAGAAGACAACCCAACATTGTAAGTCATACTTTCATCAGGCTCAAATAAACCATAATTCCTTTCTGAGGTGGGTCCATTCTTCATATTTTCATTAAATAATGCAAATAAATATGATTCCAATCTAATTCTAGGATTCAAAGGTGTCCCTTCATTCTTCATTTGTCTCCTCAATAAATTCTTGTTATAAATTTCAGCATTTTTCAATGATGCACCAATTTCATCAGAGTCACCTTTACTTGGCCAACCAGTCTCAGAAACCCTAACCTCTATCCCATTAAAACCTAATTTAGCAATTGCAAATGTAACAGCATCTACCATAGCATAAAGCATGTTATCATAATGTAAATTTGTATTAGGATCAACCATTCCTTGGTTAGGATTAAATAATACATAGTCTAGAGATATTTGATTAGGATCATTCTTATAAGCAAAATAAGGATAAGCATTGACCCAAAAGGGTGATTTTGTTTTTGACAAAAAGTTCAAAAATTCATGCATGATTCCAGATATTTCACTTCTGAAACTACCAGCTGAAGGAGGGTAAGATTTTTCAAGAACTTCTAAGGAACTAGGTGTTGACACGTGAATGTTTGAGTCCAAACCTAATTGAACTAGCGCATTGTAAATATTGATCACTGCTGGAACAAGATATTGAATTAGGGTTGTGTCAAGTTCTGTGAACACTTCATTCCCTACTTGAATTCCAGTGATCTTTGTGTCTGGAAGATAGGGTTTGATATTGGTATTTACCCATTGAAGTACTTGTTGTGGATCATTTAATTGGTTTAGTATTTGATTTTCAATTGTTACGATGATTTCCACGTTTGAATTGGCGAAAGCTTTAAGAATTTGTGGATTCGTATCGTAGATTCTTGTTTTTGTGATCTTTAAGGTGCTGAGAAGTCCTAGTACTTTTTCTGGTTGTGGCAAATTGTTAGCTACTTGTCCATAGTTTATTCCAAATGACGCAACACGTACGAAAATTCCAGTATCTGTAATTGCATAATCAGTAAAATCTATTAGCAATAATGTTACAAACTAGAATGCAATAAAGATAAGATAACATGCATGAAAAAAACAGAACAAACAGGGTACCTGCAGAGAGAAAAAATGCTAGAAGAATATAACATATTGCCATTCTTTGAGTAAATGTTGCCATTGTGACAAATATTGATTTAGAGGGAAATTGGTTAATTTTGTTGTTTGAAAATTTGGAGGCAAAGAAGGAAAAGAAAATGAAATAAGATGAGAAATTTTGTATGGTTGATTTGGTTTGCCTTAGAAGTAAGTAAGGTGATACTAAATGGTTTGGTCTTATATATATCATATTCTCTAGGACAGGGTTGTGTCTTTAGTCTTTACAACGCACTCACCAACCTCACAAATTTTTTATTGACGTAAGAGGTATTCTTCCATGGTCACAAGACCAAATCAATAATGTTTGGATACACTCATAAAAAGATTTTCCTCAAAATATTCAATCATTTTTTTTTATCAATTTCCTCCTTATTATTAAAATAATACTTTTTTATATGTGTGTGAACAAACACTGTTTCTTTGGTCCTGTGACCATATTATAATTTCTCTTTACGTAAATATCCTTCACTAAGTCACTATCAAAAGCAAAGATGAATCGTAGTCGGTCAAATGTTGAAGGGGAGCCACGTCATGACATTACAAATTAATTTTGCTCTGTTTTGGTTAGATTTTCGAAAGAGCAAACTCATTAAGATGTATAGGACGCCAAATAGGTTGTTGATGTTATGGGTATTAGATAAATAATGAGAAGAGAAAGAATGCAAACTTTTGAATATTTAGATAAGAAAGTTAAAATTGCGTGTTAACTCGTAAAATGGTATAATTCTACGTTTTTAGATGTGAAATCCGTGTTAAACCGTACGAGTTTACAACTTAACTCTACCTTAATTCGTAAAAACTAGGACAACTTTGTGGATTATTGTGTAATATAATAATCCCTTCATTTTTAAATATAAACAAAATTGATTTTTTAGGTTCATTTATTTAATGATGTATGTGATCCATATTATGAATCACTTACATAACTAAATGAATGAACCTAAAAAACCAATTTTATTTATATTTAAAAACGGAAGGAGTAACTTATTCTTGTTAAAAAAAATATAATAACTTATTCAATATAAGTGATAAGCTACTTACTATTCTTTGCAAAAATATCTATATTTTAAATGATTATGAAATTCTCGTCTAATACAATTTTGATTGAAAATGAAGACTTCTTCATTTTGATGTGAATAAGTATGAAGAATCACGTGATGATAGGTCCATAGACAATACTCATAAGAAAGAAACAATAGGAATACTCATGACTTAAAAGCTCATATCATAAAAAATTTGTAAAAAAAAAACTCTTAAAAATCACATTGATTGATAAAAGATCATGTAATGTGTACAAGGTGCGTTTGATCTATACAAAACGGTAGGTGAGGTCTAGGCTACCCTATTTTGTTTAGGGAGTAATTATCTTTTCTATCGTGATATCAACCAATCCAAATGTAATATACATAGACAACATTAAATATCGAATAAATGAGTCAATTTTTTCTAAAAATAAAAGAGTTAATCTTAATCATAAGGTAACTTTTAATACTTTTAATTTTTATTTAATTATATTAAGGTGTTCAATCTTAATTAATTTACACTACAAGACTTATATATAACAAATAAAATTTTACTTCAAATTTCTTTAATCTGGATGTTCTTAAATTCATCATTTACATTCATAAAATTTCTTCCATTCCAGAACCTCAAACGTGAGAACAAAAACAACTCCTTTATTCAAATTTCTTCTTCTTTATTCTTCCCTATTGATCAATTCTTGTTTCTTTTTAATTCTTCTTCCCATTTTGATTGTTCAATTTTGCCGTTCCTAACTGTTGTAGTTTTCAATTATAGTGAAAATTGTAGTTGTTTCTGAACCACGTCAGGTATCGTGACTTATTTTTTTTTATTTAAGCAGTCAACCTCATAAAATTTGCTAACACGCATAGACCTGCCTCACTATCAGCCAAAGCCTTTAAGTTCAAACAAAAGAACAAAAGCCTCATGACATAACCATTTCAGCAACAACCAAAAAAGATGCTAGCAAACTCCCACAACATCGAAGCGGCAACATCTGCTAACAGTCCTCAAAGTACAACAGATGACTTACTCAATTGTTATAATTAACTACCTCACAACAAAGAAAAATCAAATCAAAAAGAAAAATCAAGTCACCATATGTGACGTGGTTCTGGAAATAACGACAATTTTCACGATATTTGGAATCAAACGAACGACGACGATTTTCACAAAAATTGAAAAATGTGGCCATTTGGAACGACAAAATTGAACAATCAAAATGGGAAGAAGAAATATTATGAATGTAATTGATAAATTTAAGGACATTCAAATGAAAAAATTTGATGTGAAATTTTACTTGTTCCAAGCCAGTCCTGTAGTGTAGATTAATTAAGATTGAACACCTAAATATATTTAAGGCAAGATTACATTAGGGGTCCTTTATCTTATTTATTTGTAACACTTTGGTCCTTTATCTTTAATTTTTTCCCGTGTAGATCCTTTATCTCTCTTAAAAGCACATATACATTTTTTTCTCTTTTTTTATTAAAAAATACATAATTTTTTTTAAAAAATTATTTTTATTAAAAATGAAAAAAATTCAGAAATATGATGAAGATGTTCATCATCTTCATCTTCTTCCTTTGAATCTTCATCATCTTCTTTAAATAAAAAAATTCTACTAAAATATATCTCCAAATAAATATCGTGAATTAATGTTATATTCACCTCAAATCTTCTTTTAAACACAAAAATCAAAACCTTAATTTCACAAATGTTGCAATATGGATGGTGGAGGCTTAGTCACTGGTGGAAGAGTTAGGCTTTACGAAAGTTAAGATTGTTCTGAAAACAACAAAATTGATATGCAAAGCTGCTCTTAATTTTGAGGTTATTTTTATGCCAGGTTTGAATATTGAGTTAGAAAATAATAATAATAATAATAATAATAATAATAAGAATAGCAATAATAATATACGGTGTGACAATTTATATAACTAAATCTTCTTCTTCTCTTTTTTGTGATGAAACTAAATCTCTTTCTCTATAAGGTTTTGATTTTTATGTTTAAAAGAAGATTTGAGGTGAACATAACATTAATTCATGATATTTAGAGATATATTTGTGTAGAAATTTTTTGATTCAATGAAGATGATGACGATTCAAAGGAAGAAGATGAAGATGATGAACATCTTCATCATATTTCTGGATTTTTTCATTTTTAATAAAAATATATTTTAAAAAATAAAATTATGTTTTTTTTTAATAAAAAAATGAGAAAAAGGATGTATATGTGCTTTTATGAGAGATAAAAAACATAAACGAAAAAAAATAAAGATAAAGAACCAAAGTGTTACAAATAAACAAAATAAATGATCTCTAATGTAATCTTGTCTATAATTAAATAAAAATTAAAAGTATTAAAAGTTACTTTATGATTAAAATTGATTTTTTTAATTGAAAAATTGACTTATTTATTTGACGTTTAATGTTGCAAATGTATATTACATTTTGATTTGTTGATATCGGGGTAAATACTCTCTAAACAAGAGAGGGTAATCGAGAAAAAACTAAAACGGTAAGTAATAGACATAACAACACATGATAAACTTTTATAGTTTTGAATAATTTTTTGTTTTATACAATTTTTAGTGAACAAAAGACTATTTTGATTCCTTCAAAAAAAAAAGACTAATTTAATATTTTAAACAACTTGTATGTGAGATAAAAAGTTGTGTTGTAGTCTAATGAAAAACAATAATTTTATTTATGTCCTGTCCCTACAACTCAAACATTATTTAATTGGAGATGTCATGTCATATTCTTTATTTTTTTAGCATAACACAGCCTTAAATTACTCTATTAGTTATTGTAGTTGAATTATATAAACAAGACTAACCTATAACAATAAGGGTGAGGCTATGTACGAGTCTTCTCCAACTCCAAAACACTTCGATGTACTAAGTAGCTTAATTTTATTTTGAATTAGACTTTCAAATTGTAGTTGTATATTCTGATTTTTGCAGCTATGAAAATCAATCTCCCAAAATCAAAGATATTCATTTAAAAAATCGAACAAGTTTGAAATTGAACCTCAAACCAAATACCTCTTTTATTTTAGATACAATAATGATATATGATAATCTATTTTTTATACATTTTTACATCACTTGGTTAATCACGTCAAAAATATGGTAATTTAGTTGACCAGATGATTGATTCAAATTACAACTAAAATTATGACTAATTAAATTACATAAAGTAATCATCTAATTAATTATATTTTTTCCGTGGTTAATTAAGTGCGACAAATATATGAAAAATGCATGTTTATGAAACATTTTTGTTTGGTTATCTTCATTGATTGGACTGAACCACGTGTAAATTGTGTCTTACGTTACTATTTTTTATGATAATATTTTGTGTGGAAAACCGTCATAAAAAACTATATTATATAGTGGGTGGTTTTTCTTTGTTTACTCGTAGGTTGGCGGTGAAGGAACGTGTTGCTGTGAATGTTTTGATCGTAGTAGTAACCTGCCGTCGAGACTGAATTATTTTACTTGACTTCAAATGGCAGCCTTCAACCAAATTTTGAGCCACGTCGGAACTGAATTCTCTTTTTCCTTTTTGACCTGGCGATGCCTCACTTCTTCATAACTAAGCCACTTGTTGACTAATAAAATGTCGTAGTTTTTTACTTTTTTTTTTAGAATGCATGAGATATACGAAGTAATGGTGCAAAAATGTGGTAAAATTCTTCAAATATTGATTTATAAATTTTCTTAATTCTTAGACCATGAAAAGTTTTCTTAATACGGGCAAATTAAAGTAATCACATAATAAGGTCCAAAGAAGACAAACCAAATGTGCAACATGCGCAATTGGTTTATAAATTTTGAAGAATTTGCTGATGTAATATGGGCAAAGAGAGCAGCAAAAGATGTTTTTGGTGAATGGATAAGGAATAGTATTCAATGAGGATGATGAGATGTACGTGTTCTTATCTTATATATCTTATTTTATCAATAACTTTAAACCCTTTTAGCACACAATATCTTTAATCCTTTATGCTAGCTGTATTTAAACAGGAAGAGTTGAACAAAAGGACCTTATTATGTAGGAAAATAAATTATTTAGACTCATAAAAAATTAATAGACTTGTCAAAATTTTTATTTTTATTTTTAAATATAAATACTAAACTTTTTCTCATAATTATTTTTAATCAAGTCTAACCGCCCTAAACGATGATCAAATTAGGATCTTCTCAGTGCTATATACTCATGAATTACACATTAATGGAACCAATGATCAAATTATTTGATTATCATCAAACGGTAATATATAGTCCTTGTTAAAAGGTGCACGTGCGATTCATTCTCCTACTGACTCTCCTAAAACCCTTATCGACTTGAGTATTAGAGTCCTTGCAGGTACCGCCACCCTACATGGAGTTGTACACTCGTCCTCCGTTGTTAACTAACTCCGATTCTCTATAAAACTAATATATTTACATTTGACTATTTATCTATCTATATATTGTCTCATGAAATTCGTAAAGTCCTCCTCTAAACGTCCAAATCTTTCCTTAATTTGTACATGAATAAAATAAAAAATACAAGCTAAATAATTTTGGAAAGAAACACTTGAAGCACCCAATGAAGAATAGATTCAACACTTCAACATCATCAATGTCTTGGATTGACTTATGACTATAGTCTATATCATTTAAAGTATATGAAATGAAAAATCAAGAATGTACTGCTGGCTGCGGCTAGGAAATTATATTATAGCAAATTAGCAACTCGTTTGAAATGAGGTACATGATTAGTATTTGAGCAATCCACAAAATAATTAATAGTCAAGTATGAGGAAAATAAATTAAGCTCACATCTAGACTTTGTTTGGCATGGCATTTTAGGTAGTAGAAAAGAAACAAAATAGAGACTTTTAGTAGGAAATTTAAATGCCTAAGAAAAAGTAGGAAATTTAAAATTTTAAAAAAAGTCCCTCAATTTCTTGAAAAACTTTGAGGTGAAAAGCAAGGATGGAAAATGAGAAGTATTATATCCACCTGTGTCTGAGTTGGAAGGTACATATTTTCTTGTTGAAATGTCATATTATATTAGATATATGTATGAGTCCATATAAAGTAGTGCGATACATATGTGTCATTGCTAAGAATTCTTGTGTTTGGTTTTCATAACTTTTTCTGGGTTCATCCACAGTTCTCTGTATATAAATGCTTTGGGTCAGGGTTAGGGAAGCTTCCTAATTAGATAACAGTGATTTTCTTTGAATGAGTGGCTTAATTTGGACTTAATAAAAGGAAAATATCATCCAAATCCAATAAAACCAACAAGTATTGATTTTCTATCATATGAAAAATATTGTTTTAGTCGACATATTAATATTTTACTAACAAAAAGCAGTTTGTCTCTGCCTTTACTATTTGTAATAAGATTGTGGATATGATTGATTTTTCAAAGTCCAAACAGATGTCAATTTCACGCCAAAGTATAACAAAGATAAATATATTTACTCACTTTAAAGAATTTTTATTTTAAATATACAACAGATGTTGAATTGTGCACAATCATGGGTAGGAGAATTAAATGTTTGTATCCGAGAATAAATAACTCATATTAATAATTTAATCATTTGAGCAGTCGTCCATATAGAACTATTTCTAGTCCACTATTTTCTCGTAATTAGAATGAACGTTCTATTTGTCATTTTAGAAACAAAATCAAAGTAATGGTATAAATGATCAGCATATGTATACATCAACACTGCATTAAAATTTTCCATAGAAAAGAAACACTACTTTTTTTTTAAGGAAAAAGAAACACTACTCTAAAATGTACTTCAATCAGGTTTAATTTTTTATTATATCGTAATTCATAACTATTGGAGCATAAGTGTGGTGTGGGTGGTTAGTCCCTTGTTGATTAACATTTTAAAGTAGTGTTTCTTTTCTATGGAAATTTTTTCATTTTAATGACAAAATCAAAGCAGTTTGTCTCTGCCTATACTATTTGTCATTTTAAAATTTTAATGCAGTGTTGATGTATACATATGCTGATCATTTATACCATTACTTTGATTTTGTTTCTAGGTGAGTTTTAGCATGAGCAATTGCCAAATTTCCCCATCTTAGATCAGTTTTGTTTTACATGTTATGAGCTATACTTCATATTCTTTTATATTCCAATGTATTGTTGTAAAATTAGACATTGATTATTTCTATAAATAATAATCATTATATAAATAAAAGGATCAATAAAACATAAACAAAAATAGAGATTAATAAACTTATATTTTTGAGATTGTTGTTGAATTAGATCACCAACACAACTCTATCACCATCTTTATTCATCAATTCAATAAGAGGACTGCAAAATGAACAAATAATGAAAGTAGTCTGAGACGTGCTGATCGCACTGTCCTTAAGGATTTTCCGCGTAATTATAAGCTAATCTCCTGGGATTTAACAGACCCTTCTCGATGTATAATCAAGGAAACAGAACTAACAAGTAAAATTATTTTCAGAAAGATGTAACTCAACTCAATAGATGAAAGGAGAGGAAAAATATGAAGTAAGGATTATGACCAAGAAAATGGCATTCCACGTTTTGAAAGTTTAGGTGTGTGAATACACAGTATTGCATGGCCACTCATTTCATATATATTTGCACAAACTAGTGATCGTTTTATTTAAAGAAAAATAAGGCAAGACCAAGTAAAAGAATGTGTGCATTCTAGGTGTGAGTAACGGCTTGTTTCTTATAATGAGCAAGTAATACAAATTAACATGCTTACAAAAAATTGAACGTTACTAAGATATATTTTCTTTGACCAAGCAATATTACTCCACATTTAAGAGCTATCAAGGAAGGCCGTTACAAAAATGTGGAGTTAAAACTTGTTTGCAAAACCAAGTCAAATATGATAGTAATCTTTTATTAAAATAATTTTCTATATTTCTCAAATAAAAAAATATGTGACACAAAATATTTGAAACTTTTGAAATATAATCAAAATTTACAACATGTATACCTTTGGTTCAAAATTATAAGCCGACGCTAATTATCTTGCTTATTTCGGAGGGAGATACAATTCTTTTTACACTCCCGTAATCCCATTAACCTTTTCAAGCCCCATTCTCAATAATTTTTTTTAATATAAAAACATAGACCCAAATAACATGACTAACATTTTCATGTTTCAGATTTTATTTCCTTAATCTCCTAAAAAAAAAAATAAAGATTTCAATTGATTTCAGTTAAATGTTAAAGGATTTAAAGATTTTGAATTCAAACCTAAATGAATAGGTAAATATTAATTTTTTTTTTAGGGAAGGTAAATATTAATTTAAACCTTTATCAAGTTTTTCTAAATAATAAAGAAAAATGAAATATTTATTTTGACAAAAAAAAACAAAAAAACAATCCGGTAACGGAAAGTAAAACAACACATTTTTCTACATTTCCCAAATCTATTAAAACTAGCTGATTTGTACAATTTCAAATAATGGTACATTCTGTCAAAAAAATAATGGTACATTAGTTTTTTTAATATTAAAATCCATTTAAGTTCTATGTAAACATTTGAGAGCAATCATATCCATTGGTCTTTATCCTTTATTATAAAATCTAGACTTGTCATGCTGGTAGTTAGCCCTAATCACTTCAAAATTTTCCTCCTTAGCTGGCATTAAATGCACCCTCAACTCCTAACTACTCACTAATCCCTCTTAATTTCTTATTTGAATTTCAAACTCAGCCATCATTACATGACATCAAATATGCATTAATGACGTTAATCACCTGCTTAATTGGGAGATGTATCATCAAAAAGTCAATAGGCAGAAACAATTCCACCGGGTGAGCGCATTTATTCTGATGTTGGGGACTTGGCATTAGCCATTGGAATAAACATAATGAGCCTTTATTTTCATTTATAGCATGTTGGCACATGTTTGAATTTTTAGCTGCATAATGTCGTTTACAGGTGAACCTTTTCTATATGTATAAGTATTTCTTTCTTTGGTAGTTTTAACTAAAAATTCGAACTTCAACCCAAATTCTGCCATGGTGGATGTTCAATCTGCCAGACAGGTCACTCAATTCGCCATGTACAACACTAAAGGTATTATTTTTGTTTTCCCTTTATATTGGATAAATCTTATATAGAAATAGCTATATAACCATCGAGTTTGTTTTATGGATAAAAGGTGGTGCTAAATCTTTTATTTTGATTCATCCATTGTCAGATGTTGCCCTGTGGGAGTTTGACATAACTGATCCGGCCTATATGCAGCTATTGAGTCTTAAGTGGCATACCTATCACGTAGAGTTTCACCTGGACAGCTTTGTTTGTATCTTGAAGCACATGTTTTGATTCATCAAGTGATATTTGCATATATACGTATTGTTATTTATAGGTTCATGCTAAGCCTCATAAATTTACACCAAAAACAAGTTTCTTCATTGAATGGCACATGTGAGCAACTCACTGGTGTATAAATTGTCAATTCAATGACCTTTTTAACTTAGTTGCATCAAATTTTATGTGAGAAGCATGGGAATGCCTAAAAAACACCTTAACAGAATTTTCCACTTTTCTCATTATGCGACTGATAAGTTGTTAGAACTGTACAACTGTTTTTACATTATAAATAAAATTGTGAAACTATGAATAATTTATGGTCATTCTACTGCATTTTCAAATAGTTAATATGCGCTTTTTATA
>Ga0315915_1009272_pt1 | contig 11240 bp, 14 predicted proteins | sample MpolbnodulesMG_FD_207738 | JGI IMG/M metagenome (GOLD analysis project Ga0315915, IMG submission 207738) | Medicago polymorpha root nodule microbial communities from Los Angeles, California, United States - branched nodules | ecosystem: Host-associated > Plants > Roots > Nodule | place: USA... | reverse complement strand
TTTTTTCAAAAATCATCTTTTACAAGAAAAACTGTTTCCTATTCTCATGAACTCAATGTAATTGATCTATCAACGTAGTCTTTGATCTATCAAAACTCATAGTTGTAGGTAATTGTACCAATGTTCTTGTCATCATCATCATCATCATTATTATTATACGATGGTTTTTGTGGTGATGAAGATTTGAACTCCGAAATTTGCATATATCATGCATTGTCTCTGTCAACTGAGCTAAGCTCACAAGGACATATGACGGTGTTGTTTAACCTTAGTTGATACTTCCTCCGTTTCAAAATACATGTCGCTATCAACCACTTCACACACGCCCGTGCATAATTTTGACCATTAATATCTTTAATTATCTAAAGTAGAAAATTATAAAATTTAATATTTTTTTTTAAAAATTGTCGAACAAAAAATTATATAATTTTTTAAAAAATTTGTCGAAACAAATCAAACAACATCTTACATGTTAACGTTTGTATTTATATATTAGTTAAAAAGTAGGGTCAAAGTAGGTCATGCGAATAATGCACATTGCAAAATGTAACATGTATTTTGAAACGGAAAGAGTACTTAATACGACTCAACGTGCATGTAAGATGTTGATATTTTACTAAGCTTTTACAGGATCATATTAAAACGTGCATGACGAGAGTTAAAACTCTTCCTTGTGGCCAACTAATGAAACACACAGGGATCTGTTTCCTGATTGTTAAAACTTTCAAAGTAACAGTTAAAATGCCACCATAGATAAAAACAAGTTATTTGTCGTATAAAGCTATTATCTAACAAACAGTTGGCTCTTTGTTTTTATTCAATTTCCTCTGTTCGACAAAGCTCGAGACGAGGTCCTCTTAAAAGACGAGTATGAAACAATTTCTTCTGCTGTTAATGCTGGTTTTAAAGAATTCTTTGCGGTCTTGAAATGGTGGTTGTAAACAACGCTAGCATCTATGTTTTCCCTTAGAGCTACTATTCCAACTTCTTTACATAATCCCTGCAGTTCAGCTCCTGTGAAGAGCTCGGTATCTTCTGCTAGTTTTCTGAGATCAACATCACTCCCTAAGTTCATCCCACGTGTGTGTACTTTAAGTATCTCAAATCGACCCTCCAAATCAGGTGGCGGAACATACAAAATCTATTATTCCATAAAAATATATTAGAGTGAGACAAGTTATTAAAATAGAATGAGGTAAACTCTATTATTCCATCATTGGCTAAGGATTCAAGTTCTCGACAAACTTGTGTTGTAAATTATAAGAACATGAATTAAAAGTATAGTAGTAAATATTCGTACCAGGTCAAATCGTCCAGGACGCATAAGTGCAGCATCAATTGCGTAAGGGCGATTTGTAGCAGCCAAAACAAGGACTCCCTGGAGAGAGGGTAAAAAAAAAAGGAAAAAAATATGGTTACAGGACAGAAAGAAACTAGATTTTATCTACCAATCTCTTATAAAAGAATTCAATGGGTAGACAAAGAGGATACAAGGGTTGGATGAAAAAATGTCCCCTCGAAAGATAAACTTACTTTAGCTTCTTCTAAGCCATCCATCTCAGTAAGCAGAGTGGATAAAAGCCTCTCTCCAACTACAGCACCGCCGCTCGAACTATCACCCCTGCAATTAAGGAAAACTCAAGTACATTACTTATGCACTAAAAAAAAAGTAAAATATCAGATTTCTATTTTGTAGCATTAGAGACGGAAAATTTATTAAAGATAAGTGTCATCAACGCACTTTCTAACTCTCTTTCCAACACATTATTATTCAGAGAAATACATACGGGGTCTCAGTCCCAAATAGTGGGACTCCTGTAAATTTCACTCAATAATAAGGAGAGTTGGAAACAAAAATGTCAGAGTATGTTGCTACAACTCTGACAAAAACACAAAAACACAGTTCAGATTCCATGAAAGATCCTATTCAGTGCGTCGTTCAACATAGAAAAATCGAACAGAATAACATTTTCCATATGTCTAAACAATTGAAAACTAATCATGAAATGTTATCACAATGTGTAAAAGACCCAAAACTACACAATAATTCTTCTGATTATTTTCCATAACACATGCATAGGAAGCTTACTAACCGCTTGCCAGCTACTATATCAGCTTCATCAAAAAATATGATGCTCTTCCCCGCCAGCCGCGCTTTTTGAAATATTTCACGAAGCAAACCTTCTCCATCTCCGACATACATGGAAAATAATTCTGCACAACTGTTTCATCATTTATTACTTCAAAATATTGCCTTAATGTGGAAATCAGTTTCTATAAGAACTGAATCGCAAGAAAGAAAATGTCGTGAAGAAATATATATAAACAGAGATTTGAGCATTATATGATTGTACAACTTGGAATGTGGAACATATTAAAACATAACATCTTATAGAAAACAATAAGAGTGCCACTTTAAATAGGAGGGTCAGGGTGATAATAGTGGAGAAAATGTTGAACTAACGGGTTTCAAAATTAACAGCCAAGAATTTAGTCACATTATTTACCCATGTATGAAAGACGGCATATTTTGCTGAATCTCAATTTCTCAAACCAAGTTTATTGCTTGGCATACAAGATCCTATAGTGCTTTGTGTTTTTTGCCCGCACCCCAAGAGGCATGTATCTCAGAACACGACTTGAGAAGGAAATCAAATTCAGAATACAAACAATTGTGAGGAGGAGGGTTTGTGGAACCTTGAAAATAAAATAGTCTTGGTACATAGGGTTTGCATCTTAATAACATGATTGTCATTTTAAAGAAAGGGAAATGATCTTTTTATCTTCATCATAAACGTCAGTCCTATATATGCCTAGTCCACACTACAATGATCAACCGTACTTAAAAAACTTAAAATATTCAAACCTCAAGGAAAAGAAAGGAACATTAGCAGCATTTGCAGCAGCTTTAGCAAGAGTAGTTTTGGAACATCCTGGAGGTCCATGGAGAAGAATTCCACGGATAGGGGTTATTCCCAATCTTGAAAACGCAGCAGGATGCTTCATAGGCCACTCAATAGCTTGCTCGAGCTTTGTCTGTCCAAGGAAGGATACACTCAGACAATGATATTTTCAGAGTAAAAATCAAATGCAAAATTATCAAAGTACAACCTTCACGTCTTTCAATCCCCCAATATCTTTCCAAGTCACTTTGGGAATTTCCACTGTAATGCCTCTTGTTATGCTTGGTTGAACAAGTGACCTTGCATTCTTCCAATCTTCCATAGTTAAATTGGAATCATTAACATCCTTATTTGCATTTTCAGACCTTTCAATTGCAGATTTGACAGCTTCAAGACACAAGTCCCGCAAATCAGCTCCAACATATCCGTTGCATGATGCAGCAACAGATTCTAAGTCTCGTGAATCCCGAGGGATCTTCCTTGTATACAGCTAAAATAAGTTTAACATAAAAAGAGCATAAATTCATTGTTGTATGGATTGACTTTCTCACTAAAATATCAGTCTTAGGAATTGCATAAACAAATCTGAAAAAGGAAGTAAATCATCCTAACTACATAATGTGTTGGTAGAGACCCATGAATGGTCATTTACACACACGCGCGCGCGCGCACATACAAAACACACCCTTCACATCTCAAGGTTTGTGCTCCTAGCTTCTTACTTGCAGAGGATTTAATATTATCTCGAGACTCGAATCATTCTACAAGATCAAGACAGACGAGACCCAAAAATAGTGTCTCTCACAGTTACCTCTAGAATTTGAAGACGTTCCTCTTCATTAGGTACTGTAACTTCAGTTTCAATATCAAAACGTCCATACCTTCTTAGGGCAGGGTCAATTGCATCTACCCTGTGCATGCATAAACAAAATATAAAAAACCAATCAAAAGTATTCAAAGTTCTTATTATTTTCTCTCCTCCTTTTATCTTAAATCCCACAACTTCAACATTAATTTAATCGGTAACCTGTTAGTTGATGCAACCACAACTACCCCTGGATTAGATGAGGTTGCTTTGTTTGAGTCCATCAAAGTACAAAGTTGGGAAGCAATTCGGACATCTAGCTCTCTTCTGCATGTAGACAGTGTAAAATAGTGGGATCAATAGACCTGCTGCATGCATATATAAATTCTTTCTAAATCTAAAATAACTGACAAGCATAACAAAACAGAAATTTGAGGCTAATAATTTGATAAAACTGGACCAGGAATAGCTAAATAATACTATATTGTTGCTGAAAATCTGTCATTGATATCAAAATGATATCAATAACAGAATAGATAGCAAAATCACAAAGTTGCCAAAGATGATCACATTCACATGTTGGCATATAGCAACATTAAATCACCACCTTACCAGTATAATTTCTAATCAAACGAAAGAAACATAAGACATGACAAAGCTTAGAAAACCAAGAGCAAATCTGCAATCGTGTGAATTAAGTTAAACAACACCTGATACAGTTTTGATTCATAAACTTGACAGGCTATATCCAACTCTAGTCCCAATTAATGTTAATGACCACTTTAGAAACATCACTTACAGAACTTTCATTCATAAAGTTTAAACCTTTATTCGGCACTAATATCCCAAGAATATCAATGACATTCTAATCAATAAGCAGCTTCTTTATCTTAGAGAATATACAAATACATAGTTTTTAACAAATTAGTTGGACTTTTGTCCATACCTCTGGTCATTTCCAAATGTCAACAATAACAACCAAGCATTATCCTACTAAGCGAGGTCGGCTACATGAATCAAACAACGCCATACTGTTCTATCAAAAAACATGTCTTTCTCCAACTCATTTATCTCTAGATCCTTCCTAATAGTTTCTCTTATAGTTTTTCTAGGTCCACCCCTACCTCTAGTGATCCATTTCCAAATCTTCATCGCATTAGTTGAGCAGCCAGGAAAAATATATTGTTATTGATATCACAAATTTATCAATGAAATTGAATCACCACAAAACCTACAAACATTTTATAACGTACTGCATACCCACACACAAGCTACAGTACGTCCCCTCAAATATATGCTAAGAAAATACGGAGGCAATACATAACCGACATAAAACAAATTCAGGAGTAGAAAAAAGATTATAACAAAGTCCATCGCCAATTTATTGTGCATAGACCGGGGAATTCTGTTAACGAGAGTTTTTATCCTATTCTTTTCTCTACTTTTCATTAAATTTAATTGTGATTACAACTGAATTGATCTCAATAAAAAGAAGTACGGGGTAAAAGAAGCAAAAGCTATAAAAAAAAAATAAAAAAAAACCACAAAACTATTATTCAGCATAAAAGTTGTGAATTGTCCCATACATGGAATCTCGACGAGGACAAAGTCCATCTATTTCATCTATAAAGATAACCGATGGCTTGCCCAAGGCTGTATGAGATGATGCCGCTGAAAAAGCCTCACGGAGATTTCTCTCACTTTCGCCAGCAAGTGCGCTATTAACAGTGTTTGGACTGCAAAACAAACAGACTAATAACAACTAGTAATTGATTCAAGTCGTAGATTTTTGAAACACAAGATCCACAAAATTATATATTCAAAATACACGCACCTGATAATTGTCAAATTTGCTCCACATTCCTCAACAATTGCCCGTACCAAACTGGTCTGCAATCACATTCACATAAAAGATAGATGAGTACAATTAATTTTAAATTAATAAGCAAAATGTTAGTTTGGTTCATAGCCTAATCACATTTCTTAGGAATAAGCATCTCACATAATTATCTTATGTATATTAAGTTACTTGTTGTCATTGAAAGATATACTTGCAGTTTGCAATCAAAACCATTGTTGCACGTCCAGACCGGCTAACTTCCCACTAAATTCATATAGATTACTATATGCAAATCAAAGAGGACAAACCATCTCATGTCTCAACACTCAAACCAAAACCCAATGTCCAAAGTACCGTACCAAATGGTATATTTATGGCTGTTAAACTATACTAGCATCTACTTGGTGTATGCAAACACGTCAATGATCCTGGCATCACAAAATTATCCCATCTTCCTACCTCTAAGCTTTACACACACCATCGCATTCAACATAGATTAAAGTACCTATATTTGAACTAATTGCTGGGGAGTCCTAGGGAGCAACAATAGGCTAATGATCTAGGGCCAACAAAAGATCCCGACACCACATCTCCACCAAAACTGTAAGACATTGGAAATATGGGTCGTCTCTCTTATGTATCCAAGATTTAACCCATTGATACGGGGTAACGACTCATACTTGAACCCGACACTATTAGAAGCCAAATTTTCAAATTCTAAATCCCCCTATTTGATAACCAAACAATGAAATTAACTAAGGGCCGATTTGGATTGAATTATTTGAGCTTATCTACTCTAAACCCCCCTATTTGATAGCCAAACAATGAAATTAACTAAGGGCCCGTTTGAATTGGATTATTTGAGCTTATCTACTAGGGTAAGTTTTGTCAGTTTGGAAGAACTGATGAAAGCAACTTTTGATAATTTTCACAATCTTTTTTCGGCTTATTTTTTATAAGTTCCACAATATAGCTTATGAAAACAACTTATACCCATATACAGAAACAATTAATTTAATTTCATCTTTTCTTATGGAAATAACTTATTAAGCTTATACATTGACGCTTATCATGATAAGCTGCAAATAAGTTGTTTATCCAATCAGGGCCTAAGTATCAGTAGTGAAATAAAACACAGCAATGCAACTAAAAATAAATGGGTCAATTATAATTTAAAAATACCTTTCCAGTGCCAGGTGGACCATAGAGCAACAACCCTCTTGGAAACTGAAACCAAAACCCAAAAAACAAAGTAAGAAGGAATGAAAGAAGAATAATCCAAAATGAATGAAAAGTAAAGAGTTTGAAAAAACAGAACTTTAAGGCCAAGGTGTTTAGCTTCAGAAGTGAAGAGACGAGGGTAAGTGATGAGTTCTCTGAGGATTTGAATAGCTTTGGCGTTGCCACCGATGACATCCTCAACTTTCTGGTGACCGTTGCTGCTGCTGGTGCAGCTTTCAGTCTCTCCGCACATTGTAGCAGAGAAGATGCACGGAGAGATATAACAAAACAAATGAAGCAAATAAAAGCGGCGCTGGTTACTTATAGTTTGGATGAATGAATGTAAAAATTGACTGCCAAGGTAGGTTTTGTATAAGTTACTAGTTTCAAATAGGTTAAATTACATAGGGTTGCTTTGAGTGGGAAGATTGATTTTAAGTTATTTTGGTTTTAAGTTCGTTTTCAATTTAGTCATTCTGTTAATCAAAACGATGATGTGTCAGAACGACTAAATTGAAAATGTTTACAAATGTAAAGGATTTATGTGTGCCTAAAATAACTTAAAGGATTAATTTGTTGCAAACCTCAAACTTAAATGATTTATGTGTGACAAAAATAACTTAAATGATCAATCTATTACAAACCTCAAACTTAAAGCACCCATGGTGTAATTTAACCTTTCAAATAATTCAATCTAAATTGGTATGGACATTAGTAATGACTTGAACTTGGATTCCTAGCTTGTTTATTTTTAAGGTGAACTTTAAGCTATTTCTCCCACGGTAAATAATAATAAATTCATCTAGTAATTTGAAAAGAGATTTATATTTAGGGATAAACTTTTAATCAAATAAGCGTTTATATATAGTAACTGAGGGGGTAATAGTTAATAAAAAATGTCAAATATATCTCAGGATCTTTATGTCCTAAAATATTTACAATGTTACCAATTTTTCATCCAACTTCGTTATAAAGTGCTTACCTTATTATTATTTAACACTGATGTGACAGATCAAGATGTTTATGATACCAAATATGATTAATTGCACACATTTTCTCATTTTTGTTTCCGAATTCAATCCTGATTTTGAAGATAAATGTTTCATGAACTACGTTACAAATCAAGTAATCAGAATATTTTGTTTCAAATTAAACCTGAATAATACACACGTGAACATTAATTTTGAGAGCAGTGAATTTAGACCCACTAAGTTAACATTAAACGTCTACATAAATATTTTTTAACTAAGTTGGATGAAAAATGGTAACGATGAAAATATGTTATGATTTAAAGGACAAATTTACTGCAAAAGGAACTTAAAAACTAATTTGTTAAATAATCTGACTTAAAGGTTTGTGGAAAGCATTTAACCTGACAAAAATACGAGCACGTTGATGCTAGTAGGGGTGTAATAATTTAGTTTGAATCAGTTTTCAATCAAAAATGTATGAATCAATGAAAGCTTTGTCGTTTGGTTTGATTCGGTATTTACTATTTTTTTTAAAATGAAACTGAACCAAACTAATCAGTTTGATTCAAGTGGGTTTGGTTCATTTGATTATTCAAAAATGATTTAAAAAATCCAAAATTCCAAAATATACAATATTGCCCTGGTCTCTATTTATAAGAAAAAGTTCAATTTTAATTTCATTTAGCAAATGATGTATCTGATCTATATAAAAAATTTGATAGATCATTTGTTGAATGAATCTAAAAAACGAACATTCTCTTAAGAGATCGAAGGAAGTACACACATAAGTCAACGATAGCTACAAGACTTGAAATGAATAAAGCTAGAACACCTACTAGACAACTATTCCCTTCGTCCTTAATTATAAGCATCCTTTCAAAAAAAATCTTGTCCCTAAATATAAGCCTCTATATAAATTACTAGGTACATTTTAATTACATATATCAATAATTACTTATTCAGAATAGAAGACAAGTTGACAATAAGTTGCGTCGCTAGACCTTTTTGGATAACAAAACCTCTATACAAATTACTAGGTACTTTTATTTTATTTTTTTCAAACATAACCCTAATTAATACTACTACTAACTTACTCTCTCTGTCCCTATATCTAAGCACATTTTTATTAGAGGCAAATGATGCTTACATATAGGGACGAATGGAGTATCTTGGAGTATGAAAAGTCAAATTAAATACACAAATAAACAAAGAGCATTTTAGTATCATTCACACATAAAATAGACACATTAATTACACTTTCAACTCTCTCTAAAAAAATATCTCTACCTTCTCTCTAACTTTCTTTCCTCACCGTTAACTTTTTCCCTTCCGATCCAAAAGCCTTCTTTCACCATGTAAATCTAGATGACGGTGGTGTGATGAGTTTCTGCTATCATATAGATTCTCCACATCATCGATGCAGCTAAGAAAGCTTTCGTCGTTCTTTGTCGAAGGCTTTGTCAGTTGCGTTTTGTACCCGTAAAAGGGAATGGTTGTTCAGATCTATTTGTTATAAGTTGTTATGAGCACCATGGGTGTCGTTTTCGAATTCAACATGTTCTGCACTGGTGGTGGTCCTGTCTATCGGTGGTGTTTTGGTTCTGAAAACCGTCATCGGCGCAGCCGCGGTGGTGTGAGGAGGCCAAGGTTTTGGCGATGACCGTGGTGGTGTGGTGATGGAGAGGTGGTGATGGTGGTTGTCGTGGTGGTGATGCGGTGATGTGAGGAGGTCACAGTTTTGCGCGGTATGTTACGAGCTTGGTGGGGTGGCAGTTTAGGTTGTGTGGTGGTGGTGATACGGTGTGAGGAGGACACAGGTTTTGGTATCCGAGAAGTGTTCGTCGTTTTCGCTCCACCATTGGTTCTCTTTTACTCCAGCGACGGACGCCTTCTCTTTGTCACTGACGGTCACCTTTTTACGATCTGGGTTGTGTTTTCGCTTCAAACCAGCGTCGTTGCCTGTGTTTTGTTGTTGTATTTCGTCTTCTCTAGATCTATGTTTTGTGTTGCTGCCTGTTTCTTGGTGAGGATGTTTGGTGGCGTAGTGATGCAGTGGTGGTGGTGGTGAAACGTGGTGGTGGGGATGCCGTGGTGGCGGTGTTGTGTGGTGGTGGGGGTGTTGATGTGTGGTAGTGGTGGTTGGTGTTGCTTAGGTGAGAAGGTGGGTGGTTGTTGTAGGTGATTTCTATTGGAGGTCGCCTCTGTTATTCTGGTCCGTACTCGTCGTTAGCTTTTTTTTTAGTTTTGGGTTATTAAGGTGTTTAGGGTGTTTTGAGGGTGTGTTTCCTTCAAGCTGAGTTTTTTCCCTTTTTTGATCGATGTTTGCTCCACCGCAAAACATGTCGGCTGTCTTACTTACTGCGTGCTGGATTCTTTTGCTTCGAGATCGGGAGTTGGTGACTAGAGGCATTATTGTTTGGTTGGCTATGGTGTTTCCCTGGTGGACCGGGGGTAAGGGGTACCCTTCTGAGTTGGTTCTGAAGTCTGGTGGGCCAATCGCTTTTGATTCGAGATCGGGAGTAAGTTCTTTGGATGAAGTTTGGTTTTGGGTTTTTTTGGCGTTCTTTCGGTGGACTGGAGGTTGCGTGGTGGTGGATGCTGAATGATCTTTAGAAAAGCAGTTCGTTCTTTGGATGTGGCTCGATGTTGATGATGAGGACTGGTTTCTCTTTTTCAAGGGTGTTCTTTTGAGGTGAGTGATAAGTGCTCAAAAGTAACATATTTTATGTGTTAATATAGGCATTTTAGTGACTTGTTCTGCAAGTTATCTAAGGAAAAGCTACCAAATTGTGTTCTTTTACCATTTATGCTTTACATGCCTGATCTTCTCCCTTTTATGCAGAAAATGACAAGCAAGGAACAAGAAAGAAGCTCATGAACCAAAGTCAGTACGCTTAAGTGTCCTCAATACGCTTAAGTGTACATAATGTCGAGAGCAACTTCATGCACACCATTGGTACACTGTCAGCACGCTTCCCAGATTCAGAGAGCACGGTTAAGCGTCCTCTCGTACGCTTAAGCGTGCTAGTTCCAGTAGCCAACCTTCATGTACGCTAACTGCACGCTTCACGCACGCTCAAGTGAACTTCATCAGGATGCAAGTGGATAAGGCACACGTGGTTGTTCCTAATTGGCCAACAGAAGATTTCCAAGAGGCACGCTTAAGCATCCTGTGTACGCTTAAGCGTGCAGGCACGAATTCTGCCCAACTTAAATAGTTTTTCTTCTCTTTCTCAATAACTTATCATTTTTGTAATACATTTTCTAGTTTTTAGAGAGAGAATAGGGCATTTTCTAGAGAGAAACACAAAACAAGGTAGTTAGGAGTAGATTCAACCCAAGATTTGTTGAGACATCATGGATCTAGGCATTGAATCTTCATATTTTCTTCATCCTTTGCAAAGCTATCATAGACATATGTAGCTACATCTACCCTTGTGGGTTTTGAGGTATTCAAACAAGCTATTATGTAATTTCTTGATCTTTTAATATATGGTTCT
>Ga0315915_1009271_pt1 | contig 11241 bp, 5 predicted proteins | sample MpolbnodulesMG_FD_207738 | JGI IMG/M metagenome (GOLD analysis project Ga0315915, IMG submission 207738) | Medicago polymorpha root nodule microbial communities from Los Angeles, California, United States - branched nodules | ecosystem: Host-associated > Plants > Roots > Nodule | place: USA... | reverse complement strand
GTCAGACTCTAAACTACTTCACACTCTGAACCTGAGGACAGTCATCTAGAACGTTAAACAAGAAGTTTCCAAAAACACAATTCAACCCCCCCCCCCCCCCCCTTCTTGTGGTTTTTCTCACCTTCAGATGTGATGATATTATTATTTCCGCTGTGATATTTGTGAGAAAATTATTTATGCATGTTGAACTTATTGAAAAAGTAGCATCTAGATCCTTGTATGATTTATATTATTGCGTAATTTATCGCTTGAAGGGTTTAGGGTGTTACACCTACTCCTGGATCGCTTAGAGGTGGATGATGTGAAGTGGTCTATATATGATGATCATAGAACGGTCCACCCCTTTCAGTTAATTTTCACTTACTCAGGATGATTGATTTGCGAAAAGGACAGGGTGTACCGTCATTTACCTGAGAGGGTGAAGAGGCAGTATGGGTATATACAAGAAATCCTCAGACATATGTCAGATGTCCCTGAGATTCTTGTAGATATGGTTGTTAATGTGTTCAGAGACCCCCGTTTGTGGTGCTTTACTGATTGGGGACAGAGGGCTGAGAGACCATGGCATTATGAGCCTGTCTACATGGCTTGGTATGACAAAGTATCTCACCAGAAGATTATCCCACCTGATGATGGATCTCCTCCCAGGTCGGCGAACCGGGAGCAGCTTATAGAGAAGGAGCATGCCAGAGAGATACCTGACACATTGACGATCATCAGGGATGTCGTGCAAATGTCGGATCGAGCGGTGGCCATGAGCGCCAACATGACTAAAGAGGAGTTAGTGCAGGTTTTGTACAGATTGGCAGTACTGGTCGCCCTGCCCTTATGTATCGAATTTCCATGCAGCGCATGGGCATAGGCATCGTAGGAAGCAGGGTTGATTATTATTTGACTTTTTCATGCACATTTTGACTACCGTGATGTATTATTATGACATATTCGAAAATATTTTTATTTCTATGACATTTTAGTATTTATATAATTTCTTGTGTTTTATAGCTAACTATTTTTGAATCAAAGAATGTGAATTTGGATGAAAATGATTGAAAAAATGTGTTGAAATTGGTATATACAAACAAGTTCAAAGTGGGGGAAGAAACTGTCAGTTTTGCATCAACAGGCTTAGCGGGAGTTAGCTATCGTTTTCCCAGCGGTAGTTAACTACCGTTGCGTCCAATTTCAATTTTTTTTTAATTTTTCTCAAATTTTTCATTTTATTCACACTATTCATTTTATTCTGATTTTTTTTTCTTCATTTTAACACCATTTTACCACATTCAATCATTGCACATTTTAAAGAACAAATTCTTCTAATACATACGGCTTTTCCATATAAAGTGGCACAAGTACACAAAATCAACTAAAACATTACACAATTTTATTTACATTATATTCTCCCTAAATATATGTGGTATCATCTTGATGTTGGATTTAAATTTAATTTTTTAAAGTTTACTGAATATCTTGGCATGAACCCTAAATATATGTGGTATCATCTTGATGTTGGATTTAAATTTAATTTTTGAAAGTTTACTGAATATCTTGGCATGAAGTGTCTTATACTTAGGGTAGTGATTTGCAGCACCCTTTGAAAAGTCAAAAGATTAAGAAAACACAACATGTATTCTACCAAATCAGCTATATAGGTTACCACATCGAACATTTCATCAAACAATCAATGGAAAACTCATTCAATCATTTCATCAAACACTTGAAGTGCAAATTATACATAGACCCTAAAAAACACTAAAAAAATTAAAAATATAACAAAAACATGCAAAAATTTAAGCAACATAACTTCATTATAACGAGTATTCATAATACTTGTTAATAGCATTTCAGATCTACAACATAACTCTATATTAAAAAAAATATTCAAAATTTAAAAAAAAAATTACAACTAAAATTATAAACATATATACCAACTAAAATGTATGATAATAGCCAAAGTGATTTCTTACTTGTGATTGAGGAGCAAAAAAATTTGGATGATTTTGAGAGATTGAGACGGTGTGATAATTGAAATTTTTAGAGTGAGAGTGTAATGAAAGAGTGGCTGAAAGCTTGGTTCTGACTTGAATATGTAACACATACGCAGTGATAGTTAAAAACCGTTGATCTCAGCGATAGTTAACTGATGTCGGTTCGCCATCGGTAGTTAACTACCGTTGGGAGTAATTTCGTAACTTCCATGTGTTATTAGGAAGAATCTGAACTCATAAAAACAATTTTCCTCTTTTTATTCTCAAAACTATATCAAAGGCCCTAAAAAATTGCTCTTCTCCCAAAAACAACTACTCGCTCCCATACAAACTGACGAAAATACCTCTAGCGTGACTTAAGTCACGTTGGATACTGATATAGCAGCAGACAACATTGAATGTCATTAATCAAGTCATTAATGACTCGAAATCTTTACACACTCGTAATTGATCTGAATTACACCATTTTAACAACATAATCACACGTAATCGATCGAAATTTCACAAATTCGTCGTTAATCACACAATCACATAATCACATATAAACAATCCAAATTACACAAATTCATCATTAATCATACATAATGACTTAATCACACTTAATGACACATAAACGATCCAAATTACACAAATTCGTGGTTAAATACACAAAATCATATAATCACGCATAAACGATCCAAATTACACTAATTCGTCGTTAAATATGCAATCCACAAATTCATTAAAATGTAACATTACAGACACAAAGTCAAACACATTAAACTATTACACGTTAAATATTACATTTTAATGGAACAGACATAAATATGTAAAATGTTATTTTCAACCATTAACCTAAACATGTAAAAAAAAGGTTATTAACCATTACATGTGATTTTCAACCATTCGCTGGAAGCTTCAATTATGGCCAGTTTCGGCATAACGTCATCATCCGCCATCTTTTCAACTATCACTATGTCTATCGAATAACAAAATAACAAGGAAAAATAATATAAATAATTTGTGTAACAAGCTAACAAAGAAAACAAATTGGCGTAAAATTTTAAAACAAGACATCACACTTGCGTGACTTAAGTCACGCGGGGTTTACACATGCATGAGTTAACTCAAGTTGGCCCAGCGTGAGTTAACTCACGTTCATCCTACTTCCCAGACTAACGAACAAGCCTCAAATACCAGCAAAATCAAATGAGTTAAAATGATGCATTACTTGATTTTTTATGATTGATGAGTGTAGAAATTTGCTTCCTGACGATTTGCAATGATTTGAAATAAAGATTTTGACCCAAAATTCGCACTTTTTGGAGGTGAAGAAGGAAAGAAAATGGTTGTTGGAGTTGGGACTAATGGATTTTGTACCAAATCAGTACATCCATCCCACGTGAGTTAAGTCACGCTTGGTTTACTACATGCATGAGCTAACTCACGCTGAAGTCACGCGGGGTGCTTTCATCCATTCAGTTGGGAGTGAGTGTTATTTAATGGGAGAAGAACAATTTTCAAAGCCCTCAAACACTAATGGACTCAAGACCAATTGATCTTTAACCTTTTTTTTTGGAATTTTTTTTTTCACCCTACTCATTCTCAAGCTCCTTCAAATTGATCATTTTTTTTGTTTGGATTTTATAATTCAAAACTTATTTGTTGTATTTGGATTTCTGAATTATGATTAACTAATTTTTTCAAAATTGTGACATAAATTATTAAAATGACATAAATGAAAATGACAATTTAAAGGGATATAATACAAATTGTCAAGAATTGAACACGTTTTATTATTTGATCAAGAATTCATAATATATTTAAATTAACATAATATTTATTACAACAAATTATTTGATAAAGAATTCATAAGAATCAACAATTTTTTATTGTTTATATGACAATTACTTTGATGAAAAGTAGATATGAGGAATCGAAGACATTTGAAATGATTTAGCATCTCAAAGTGCTTGAAGAAACCACAATCTTATGACTTCCCGATAAAAGTGAAAAAAAATTTTGTTGATATTTTGTAAAACAATTGTAGATTTTCAATGGTGATCTATATATCCTTGTTTTATCAGGGTTTGTTTTTTTAGATACGTTTGATGTCTACATATCGTTTTAGTTAGTTTTGTTGGGTTTGATTTGGCCCCCCAATATTTTTTGTTATTCTTTTTTTACTAATAATAAATAGGATGAGGTGCATTTGACACACGATGTTTTGGGATGTCAGCATAGTTGGAATTTCAAAACATGGTATTATAGTAACTTGGGGTATCAGTATAGTTGAGATAGCAACCACCATAATTAATGCATGTCGCATTCATCGTTTATCAAAAGAGGAAAAATTGTCAAATTCTAAGGATACCATTTTAACACATGATTTTAAATTATAAGATTTTACCACCTTTTTAGTCCGTCGTTAAAGGGCAAATTTTTGTATCTAAATGTCCCGAGGAATTGACCGACAGCTCAACGACTGCATGTTTTTCACCTTTATCTATGGACAACACTGTGAGTAATTCTAAGGATACCATTTTATAAACATTAAGGACCTCTACCTACGGTTGCGACTGTCACTAAAACTAATCATTGTTTTATTTATTTTTATATTTTCTTTTCTACTATATATTCTAAAAATGAATAATTCATAAAATTACCACTAAAATTAGTTTAATATAATAAAATATTATGATCAATATCATTGGAATTTGAAATTAATTACCATAAGCAATTTTTATAAGAAATTCTTGAAGTGACTTAACTAGAATAATTCTCGTTAACTATTAACTATTATACCATTCACTCAAACCAATACTCACATAAATACTCAATACTCACATAAATCAATATATATATATATATATATATATATATATATATATATATAGTCCATTGCTCATTTAATTTATGGTAATAAAATTTGAATCACCATTCATAATAGCTTATCGGACAAAATGACATACTATTAAATTACAACTTACAATCACTTCTACAATAACTTCATACCTAAAAAAACTTACAATCACTTCTACAACTAGACATAATAAATCAGATTTTAACTTCTAATTTGTAGATCTTCAACAATAGCGGGTGCACCAAAGCTATTATCAACATCAACAAAAGTTGGAAGTCCACTAGTTGTCAAGCCATGTCAATAAGCTAGTAAAATAATCTTATAAGCCCGTGAGAAAGAATTGTTACAAACAAGATCAACGATGTGTGGTTCAATGACTTAATTATATGTTACACCTAGCGGGAGATATTCAAGTCACTTGATGATGTTGGTATTATTCGAACATTCGCCGTAAAGAGGTCTCGGAAAGGACATTTACCTCCTAATTTTATTTAGTACACTATTGGCAAGTTATGTTTCATCTCTCTTATTTCAAATTGTATTTTTGTTAACAAAATAATGAGCCTTTTTTATTTTGATTATGACTATTTATATATTATGTCATATGTGAATTTAAGTTAAAATTTTACTCAAACTCTATAAAATTTCTGACTCCGCAACCCCCAACAAGTAGCTTCAGATTTTCAATGTTTTTATGTGTACACATCTTTCCACACAACCTCTTATTTATCACTCTAGTGCAAAATTAAGAAAAACAAATGTAAATGTGTAACTTGTTAGACGATACACTCTTCGGTCATTACTATAAGCAAAATTATCGATTTTAAATTCATTCATTAAATGATGTATGTGGTCTATAATAAAGACCATATGCAACATTAATTGAATGAATTTAAAATGTAAAGTTTTGCTTATAATAGTGACCGAAGGATGTATAAGATAAGAGGCTCCTCTCTTGGTAATTGGTATAAAGAAGAGAAAAAGGACATCGTGTTAAATAGACGGACATCGTGGGAAGGAATCAAAGAAAGGACAAGAGAGAAAGTGTTATTATTTTCAATTTGTTTTCCTTAGCAAAGTCATCTTCTAAATAAATAAAAAAGTCGACTTGTGTGTGAATTGTGAAGTCGTCGTTGCATGTGATTGTCCAACTCTGATCAGATAATCATATTTCGTTAATAATTTGGACCAATGATTCACTGATAGTTTTCACTGCGTTCCCACTGCTTTTTTTGTTAAGAAGATGCCCATCATATTCCACGAATCTGCGATGCAATTGCTAATTCGTACTATGCTACTCTGTTGACGTAGACCGAGTTAAATTAGTGTTTTTTTTTTTTTTTTAACTCTCTTGTTGTTAGGATACATTTACTCAAGAATTGTTTAACTCAGAAAACACGATTTGATGTTTAGTAGAATTTATTAATTGGTTGTACTTATTACTTGATTAAAATTAGTATCATTTACCGGTAAAGGATTTCTTTTTAAAAAATTAAGATTTTAGTTTCTTTATTTATTTTAATAATGTTATTATACTTGAAATTATGTTTTCAATGGTAAATAAGAAAAGAAATTCATATTCTATTATCTCTCTACATAGTACTAAAGGTATATGATAGGATGGAGTGTCGTGATTGACTTGTCATTTTTTACTAGTTCATTCAACATTGAATTAAGAGACAATAATAACAGTGCAATGCGATTTATTATCATGTCTTAAATCTTTTATCTGGAGATCTAGTATGCATGTAATTCACTTGATAGAGAAATTGTGATAAGTATGAATTGGGATTCGAACTCTAGATTTCTCAGTTATATGGATTTTTAGTCACTACTTACTAGAGTATTTGGCTTTAAAGTCTCTTTCCTCAACCACCAAACATGTTCTAAAAGGATAACTATAAATATTGGCGAAGATGTTTCAATTATTAAAATTTACCTTCGAACTCAACGAACGTTTATAAATGTATTTACATTTACATTTTTCCAAAAAGTACCGGTTGAACTCAAAACAACAATGTATTTAAGATATGTCCTTTTCCCCTAAATCGTACCTTTGAAGTTTTGTTTCAATTATTTTTCATATCAAAATTATAATTTGAAAACATGTTATATAGATACAAAAATTAAAATTTAGATAAGTTTAAGCGAAATGGATATACTATTAAACTAAAAGAAATTTATAAATTGGTAAGAACAAATTTATACATAACTTTTTTCCGATTCAATTTGGTACTCCAAGTCATTAACATTTGTTAAACTTTAGTTGTAAAAGGTCAAGCATAACAATATTATATAATTTTACTTTTGCACGATAATATTAAATTTTAGAAAATACTATCGTGCTAATAAAAGACAATTTTATAGCACTACCAAAAAAAAAAGACAATTTTATATAGTCCCATGAAAGCGGAGTAGTAAGTATTCTTATCCTAAATCAATCTCACAAAATGGTTGGAACTTGGTGCAGCATGTCCAAATTGCTTACACCCACATGAACCGACGAAAATAATTTTAATGTAAGTTAACTCACACTCACGCTAGATATCAGCATAAATTAATGCACGCCGAACTCCAACGTGAGTTAACTCACGTTGGCTTGGGTTGCATTCAAACATATATTATATAAATGGTTATGCTTTGTTATGCTTTGGTGCCAAACAAACACATTAGAGTAATTTCTAATTTCTAATGGTTAGATTTATAATTGACTTGACTTCGTTTATTTTCCTTTCAATTAGTTTTCAACAATTGTACAGAACACGTGAAATTAATTGTCTATATATGATGGGCCACTAACTTATACGTGTCGATTTTGGTCTTGGTTGGAATTTAAGTTTTGGTTGTGTTGATAATGTGAAAGGACCGATGAGAAGGATGTCGCATTTATGTAATATAGATAGATGTAACCATTTAGAAATTAGAAATTAGAAATAAGTGAGTTAGCTGGAAGTATTTTGGTCGGTACACGTATTAGTGAGCAATTTTGTATGGGAGAAAAGCAATTTTTCAAGATTAATTAGTTGAGAAATGTTAGCATCATTCTCTTTTCAACATTTAATCAAACTTTTTTTTAATTGGGTGAAATTTATGTGTTTTTCACCATTTTATGTGGATCAAATCTTTAAAATACAAGATCCATGTTGATTTCATTCGATAAAAAAGAGAGTTTGAATAAGTGTTGAAAAAAGAGTGTTGTTAACACTACTTTTGATAAATTATGCTTTGTCACTTGATGAAGTGAATGGTTGCTCATACGCTTTAGCTAATATATTTATGGGGTGAATAGTAATTTGTTTCATTAAATATACAATGAGTAGTTATAATAGTTTATCAATATCTTAAAATTTCAATGTAATCATTTATTGTGCACTTGATTAATCAAAATAATTAATAACTTTAAAAATAGTCAATCAATTTTGACAATAACTACTTTTTTTATAGTGATTTTTTTTTGAAGAAGTTAAAATGAATTAAATTAACACGGCAAAAGGCCCCCCTAGCACTAGAAGTGCAAAGGAGGAAAACCACCCGAAAACAGCGTATCAAGAATATTTACAACATTTACAAGGCAACAGCCTGAACCTAAACACGGTAAACAAGAAAGACAAACATAAATTAGCCTATGCCTAGGATAGTAAACGGACTGAGCCACCAACCATGGTAATTGAATGGAAGTGAAGTGAATTTCACATTCAACCACCTAAAGGTTACCGACTTAATTTTGTCCACCATCTGCATAATTGAGCTTTCATGAGCATTAAAAATTATGTTATTTCTTTCCTTACATATTTCTCACGCAGTTGCAAACCAAATAACCTGTAAAATCGAACGCCTCGATCTAGCAGCACCACTAACGTAACTAAACTGAATAAAATGATCAACCACAGCACCTGGCATGACCGCTAAATTAAAAATTACCCTTTTTTTTTTATAGTGATTTATATGACAAATAGTCATTCAATTTCACTCTTTTCAATGTATTAATTACACGATTTTTCAAAAATACTCACTACTTTATAAAATTTACAATGGTAGTACACTAATAGAGATTTCTTAAATGGAATCCACATGTACACACCATTTATTTAAAAAAATTTATTAAACGTGAGACATGTTAGTTCCTCATGAGATAGAGTCCTTACATAGTTGTATGTTGTTACTTAATAATAGGTACTCCCTCCGTTTCATAATACTTGTTCATTTTTTAGAATAATTTTGTTTCAGAATACTTGTCATTTTCAATTTTTAATGCAACATTAATTATTGTCTAATTAATAATACACTTATATATTTATTGTAGAGAGAGAAAAATTAGAATGAAATAACAAGTGGTTAAGAGAAATATAGAAAACACGGATAATTTTATCAAAAATAACAAAATTTATTTGGTTTTTTTGTTACCCTAATTTCTCCGAAATGAACTTGTATTTTAAAATGGAATGAGTGCTTTTTTTTAGCTTTCCACTCCTATAAATAAGACGTCCTTGTTCGGCTAGTCGTGTTCTTCTTGTTTTGTGTCATTAGTCACTCACTCTCCAACAGCGATGGCGGATTCTGTTGCTGAAGTCACTCACGACGTTCACTCTATTCTCTCTTCTCCAGATAGAGACTTTCTTCTTCGAAACACCGGCGATCAGGTACTTCCATTCCACCGTAACTCCGTTTCTTCTCTTCTCTTTTTTGTTGAGTTTTATGAAATTATTAAGAGACTAATGTGATCAAATATTTTTTAATTTGATGAGTCATAATTTTAGTAATTTCTTGTATCAAACAAAACTCTACAATTTTTGGACTAAAGTGAATGATTCTCTCTTTTTTATCCGAAATTCATTCTGTTTCAGTGATCAGATTGTGTTCCTTGTTGCATATATGCAATTAAGGACTAATCTATGTAGTACCGACACTTCTGGTAAAATACGTTGTGAATTTAATAGTCATCACTCGTTTCAATTGGTAAAATAAGTGGCGATTCATTTTGTTGGAGTGAAATTATTACATTGACCAGAGTTGACTAAGTTTTCCTGTGGTTTATTCTAGTGTTTTGTTATTGGACATTGTGGTTTATGACAGTTATTTGAAGTGGTAGTTTTATTTGTACTTATACCGATGGAATATTGTGGTGCTATTTCTCATATTTTGAAATTCACAGGTTAAAATTGATAGCTTGAAGGGAAAGAAACTTGGTTTCTATTTTTCAGCATCATGGTGTGGTCCGTGTCGAGGATTCACTCCAACGTTGGTGGAGGTATACAATGAACTCTCTCCAAACGGTGACTTTGAGGTTGTTTTTGTCTCAGCTGATAAAGATGATGAGGCTTTTAAGAGCTACTTTTCCAAGATGCCATGGCTGGCTATCCCGTTTTCTGATTCTGAGACACGTAGTCGCCTTGATGAATTGTTTAATGTTAACGGAATTCCTCATCTTGCATTGCTTGATGAAGCTGGAAAAGTTATTACTGAAGATGGAGTTGACATTATCCGTAATTATGGAGCTGAAGGATACCCTTTCACATCAGAAAGGGTTCAAGAGTTGAAAGATCAAGAAGAGGAAGCTAAGAGGAACCAGTCCTTGAGATCGATATTGGCCTCTGGTTCCCGTGACTTTCTGATATCATCCGATGGAAATCAAGTAAGCTAGTAACTTAACTCTGTATCATGTAGTAGGTTCCTTTAGTTATTATCTGGTTGTTTCATTTACCAATCTGACTTTTCCTTTCATGTGCACAACAGATACCTATCTCTGAGCTTGAGGGAAAGACAGTTGGTTTGCATTTCTGTGCAACTTCATACAGAGCATGCACGCTATTTACTCAAAAGCTTAAGGAGGTTTACAAGAAGCTGAAGGAAAATGGGGAGAACTTTGAGGTCGTGTTTATACCCTTAGATGATGAAGAAGATGCATTCAAGAAAGAATTAGAAAGTGTGCCTTGGTTATCCTTGCCTCTCAAGGACAAAACCTGTGCGAAACTAATTCAGTACTTTGAGCTATCAGGACTCCCCACCTTGGTTATTATTGGGCCAGATGGGAAAACTCTTCATCCTAATGCCGCTGAGGCCATTGAGGATCATGGGATTGATGCGTATCCATTCACTCCTGAAAAGTTTTCTGAACTCGATGAAATAGCAAAGGCCAAGGAGGCATCTCAAACACTTGTGTCAGTTTTGGTGTCTGGCGATCAAGATTTTGTCATTGACAAAGATGGGAAGAAGGTAATATATCTTAAACTAAAAATTTACTGGATTTTGTTGAGTGATTCCCTCATCATTCCCTCTTTTTAATTTGTTTAGTAAGTTAGCATTTATCTCCATTTCAGATTCCGGTATCAGAATTAGAGGGGAAAACTGTCCTCCTCTACTTCTCAGCCCACTGGTGTCCTCCATGCCGTGCGTTTCTTCCAAAACTCATTGAGG
>Ga0315915_1009270_pt1 | contig 11241 bp, 8 predicted proteins | sample MpolbnodulesMG_FD_207738 | JGI IMG/M metagenome (GOLD analysis project Ga0315915, IMG submission 207738) | Medicago polymorpha root nodule microbial communities from Los Angeles, California, United States - branched nodules | ecosystem: Host-associated > Plants > Roots > Nodule | place: USA... | reverse complement strand
TCCATCATAGTTCACGTAATACCGCTCTGACGGGTGAACCCAACATGCCGTTGCCACTAACCCTCCCAGAAGAACTCCTCGTCGAAGTCTTATCGTTGCTTACTGTGAAATCACTGTCGCAGTTCAAGTCATGTGTGAGCAAGTACTGGTACTCGCTCATCTTCGATCCATTCTTCGTCAAAAAGCACCTCCTTAAATCTTCTCAAAACCCATACTTTGCAATACTCCTGCAACATATTATGAGACTTGATTGTAGATTTCACCCATGCGTACGCAATAATCAGTTAACCATATGTCGTTTACTTGAGGATCGGTCTATTATTGTTGCCAACTACCCGTTAGTGAATACTGGCGTAGAATCCTACCTTGCCATTGGTTCATGCAATGGATTGTTTTGCTTGCTCCAAGAGTTACACTTCAACGATGAGTATCATGAGTTCTCTCTCCGTTTCTGGAACCCAACTACAAGGTCATTGTCTAAAAAGCTTGGCTCTTTTCTCAATCCATTCATGGTATCAAATCTAGATTTCAAATTTGCATTTGGTTACGATGATTTAAGCGACAAATATAAGGTAGTGGCTTTCTGTCCCGAGGAGGTAAGAGTTTTCACTTCTGGCGATAATGTTTGGAAAAATATTCAAAGTTTTCCTATAGATCCTTATTATAATGTTGGTAATCACGGTGTCTTTTTGAGTAATAGTCTTAATTGGTTAGCAGTTTGCAATAAAGATCTTTCTGGTTATATTCCTTGGCAATATAGCAGTCTTAATTTTGATCAATTCTTGATTATTTCACTTGATTTGGGGAAGGAGACATACACACTGCTGCACCTCCCTCAGAGTTTTGATGAAGTGTCACATGCAAAGCCAATTGTTTCCATATTGATGGTTTTACACATTTTACCAAGGGAGATGAATTTGTTATATGGCAGATGAGGGAATTTAGAGTTGAAGATTCTTGGACAAAATTGTTTCAATTTAGTTATCAATGTGAACGTAACATCTATGATCGTGATGGGTATAGTAATTTGTTACCATCGTTACATGTTATTGAGAAAGGCGATACTATGATATTGGTCATCAGTGAAGGACAACGTGGTGAAGGACGATTAATTTGCTATAATCGGAGAGTTAATAGAGTAGAAAATATTGGAATTACCAATGACATATATTGGTTTTATGCCAAGCATTATGTTGAAAGCTTGGTTTCAATTTGTTAAAAATAAGTTCCTGTTATGATTTATTTGTTTCAGTTTTTATGTTAGTTCATTCTCTAACAGCTTTGTTCATCAATCATTATTAGAATCTGAGATCTACTATTTCTCGGTCATAATTTGAGGTTTATCACATATGTTCTATTCTTTAAATCTATTTTTCTTGTCATAACTACCGACTATAATCTGATGTTTAGATTAGGTTATTATTGAATCCGTTCAATATATTTGTATTTATCAGTTTTCAGTTAGAGAATTCAACTTAGATTATAACCAAATTCATTCAATATATTCGAACAAGAATTGGGAGCTCATTGCGTTACGTAGCATATATAATCGAGGACTTGTTCTTTAAATTCTGGAAGTGTTTTTTCGGGTGCGGTGACAGGAGTAGGTTTGTTTGGGTAGGGGACTAGAAACCATAGAAGTAGAGACAGCTCCTCACCTGGGCGATAATTTTGGTAAAATTCCCGAATCTGAGACAGTCCTTGCAGTTAAAACTTCATGTATTAGCTTGAGCATTTTATCCTTAAACATTCAAAATTTTCTATTTGATTATGTTTACAGAGATAAGAGCCTATTTTTATGAGTTTAATGCATGCAACTTTGCATAGTCATGTGTAATAGACTATAACGACTCTTTTTGGATGTTACATAAATGGGATTCAATATTTGTTTTCTTAAAAAGAAAATAAGTATTGAAGATTGATATCCATAGTTGAATATTTTCCCTCTTCGATTCACATGTGTGGTACTTGTTTGGCTCCTTTTATTTGTTTAGGAAAATATTGAAGTCAAGCACATGATCAATCCCAAATATTGAAGCTAAGCTCTACGTGATAGTTTGTGAAAACAACTTATATCATATATGAAAACGATAACTTTATTTTATCTTTTGTTATACAAACAACTTATATATAAGCACTTAATAAATTTTACAAGTACCGTTTTTGCTACTAGTAGGAGTAGTAGGTTCTAGCAGTTTTATTCTTGAACTTTTTTCAATGTAAATTATGTGCAGTGCAGCAAAAATGTGTGTTTCAAAAAGTGATAAAAACAACAAAGCAAATTAACCAACAATCTGGTAATAATAATTGTTGGTGGTACAGTAATAATTATTTTCACCATATTAGTCAAAGTGGAAATTATGGGAATTTTCTTTCGAGTATTTATCCAACAATCTGAGAACTTTGGCAATGTAAAACTCTAATATACACCTTCAAAACCTCAAGAACATCGGAAATTTTCTTTTGAGTATTTATCCAACAATCTGAGAACTTTGGCAATGTAAAACTCCAATATACACCTTCAAAACCTCAAGAACATCGGAAATTTTCTTTCAAGTATTTATCCAAAAATCCGAGAACTTTGGCAATGTAAAACTCCAATATACACCTTCAAAACCTCAAGAACATCAGAAATTTTCTTTCAAGTATTTATCCAAAAATCCGAGAACTTTGGCAATGTAAAACTCCAAATATACACCTTCAAAACCTCAAGAACATCGGAAATTTTCTTTTGAGTATTTATCTAACAATCTGAGAACTTTGGCAATGTAAAACTCCAATATACACCTTCAAAACCTCAAGAACATCGGAAATTTTCTTTCAAGTATTTATCCAAAAATCTGAGAACTTTGGCAATGTAAAACTCCAATATACACCTTCAAAACCTCAAGAACATCAGAAATTTTCTTTCAAGTATTTATCCAAAAATCCGATAACTTTGGCAATGTAAAACTCCAAATATACACCTTCAAAACCTCAAGAACATCAGAAATTTTCTTTCAAGTATTTATCCAAAAATCCGAGAACTTTGGCAATGTAAAACTCCAAATATACACCTTCAAAACCTCAAGAACATCAGAAATTTTCTTTCAAGTATTTATCCAAAAATCTGAGAACTTTGGCAATGTAAAACTCTCATACACCTGCAAAAACCTTCTTTGTTTTGACGAAAATTTTCCTTAAATTTAAAGAAAATTGCTGTAATGTCTCATTTATTTTATTAATACTTTTTTCCATGTGTTATAGTTTTATTATTGAAGAAATGGAAAAGGAAAAAAGCATTCACTAGAAACCAGGAACCCCACTAACTATTGTCTACATTTTTCTACATAAAGGATGCTGTGCAGAATGCAAATCATATGTTCAGATAAACATAAGAGATGGAAACAACACTCATGTGCTTTCTTTATTATTTGTTCATAATAATTTGTTACTGCTTTAGCAATTCAGTAGTGCATGCTATTGAATCACCAAAGTATATAGTGATACAATCAGAATCAGATTTTCAGATCAGACTCTACAATGAATCCTCATGGATCTCTGCTCCTTCTTCTGGAACTAATTCCTTTGAGCAGTCCACCAAAACTGGATTTCACAGGTTTTATTTTTGTTACTGTATATTTCTCATTTTTGTTGATATGAACATAAGACCAAATCAAATGTTATCAGATACTTCTCATTTCTTAAACATCAATAGCAAAACAATTACATGTAACAATTATGTACCGATTAGGGTGAATTGATTTTGTAAAATTGATTTGAATTAAAAATGAGTTGAAAGTAATTTATATTTAGATACATATATGTAAAAGTGAGTAGTCAATTTGAGTGTAAAAAATCATGTTTGGAGTTAAAGTTACAAATCTTAACTTCAATATAGAATTCATTATGGAGACACAGTCATTGTCTACGGCAAAATATTCAAACATGTTAAAATATATCCTAAACCACTAAGATCAATTTTAACACCTAAAAAAGTAAATTCGAATATACTCTTAACTTGCATATAAACTCTTATTAATCATGCTCTTGCAGGTTGTATCAATATATCCATGGTGCAAATTTAAATTCGTCCAAACTTGCAATTACTGCTCCAATCTTAACAAGAATCCCTTCATCAACATCTTCTGAGGTTGGCTATAGTGTAAGAATGTATGTATCACCTCACTTTCAAGGGAAACCTCCACAACCAAATGCTGAGCTGAAGTTGCAACTTGAGAAATGGAAAACTCAATGCATAGCAGTTAGGAAGTTCAGTGGATATGCAAAGGATGATAACATTAACAAAGAAATTGAAGCTCTTGTTAATAGCCTAAATAAACACTTGGATGAAACTTCGACAATAATACAACAAGATACAAGCTCATATATCATTGCTCAATACAATGCTTCATTTCATAATGCTGAGAGGGTGAATGAAGTTTGGATAAAAGTGTCAGGATTCAGAACTGATTGCTGAGGGTAGTCCAAAATTCTCAGCATAACAGAGTATTGATTGTTTCAGTGACATTGTTCTTGTTTCAGTTTCTCATTGTTAGTTCAATGTAAAATAATGCTCCTACCTACTTGAAGTGGTAAACTTTGTGTAGAGCTCTCTTTGTTTGAATTTAGAATTGAGAACATGAAAACTTATTTTACTTTTTGTTAAACTTCACTTCAGTAAAGGTTGGATTCATGAGTTTCAATTTAAAAGTGGTGATGGTAGTGAGACTAGCAGAGATCAACTTAAATCTGGGATATTTCTCACTTACAAATAAAAATATTTAATTAATGATAAGGAAAGAGGATGTTATCAAATCTAGTTAGTAATTACTAATTACAATCAATAACAAAATCTTAATAATTATTCCTAACTTAGTTGAATTTTAAGAAATCGTCGCAGTAGACTAATGATTTTTTTTTTGGTAGTGAGTAGACTAATGATTTTAAAAATGCAATTAGAAAAGGAACTCCAAATACAAATATTAAAATAATAAATTTGTGTGTACTTTATTATTTAACCATGGACAGTAGACCTCAAGTAAAAATACAACATCAACTGAAAAGAATAGAATTCAAATTTTACATATAGTAAGGGGGGAAAATAGAAACATTTGCATGTTTCCATATTTACATTATTCTATAGTTACACATAAATTATTCTTTATTTTCATATATATTAGTTACATTAAAGGTACAAACCAAAGCTCTCGATTTTGCAAGAAGCTACTCACGTTTGATTTGAAGTTACCGTGCAATATGGTAACGAACTTAGTTGAGATGTGTGGCATAGCTATTACGAGACTACAGACCTACACTTGTGGTCTGGTCTGGACAACATAGATTTTTCCATCCTTGACGACACCTTCAATGTCCTGAGGAGTGCCGTACAACTCTTCGATTGCATTTCCTGCACTGGCAATGCTTGACAAGATTGACTGGCGAAAACTGCCATCAGTCATTAGTTTATCTGATGAGTAATCTAGCACCACCTTCTCTTCTTCATCCATTGGCACACTGTTCAGAAAGAAAACTTGGTTAACCGTCCCAGCTACCATGATATAGAAATGCAAAACGATTATTTCAAAGGGTGTGAACACAGGATAAATCAATCTTAGTGTACACAATATATCAACAAACTGAAACTTCATACAGAAACTGATAGCTGCTGGTGAGGCTATAAGCTCATGAATAGAGTGCATTTATATAATTGTAAGTATAAACCGAATGTATATAGCAATATCTTTCTTACTAATATAGTAATATGTAGTGATATCTTATAATACCATTATAGTTTTTTTAATTATTTTAAAATGTCTTGGCTGATCTCTCATAATGGTTTCGTATTTCCATTCTTAAAATATCTTAAAAAACTAGCCGAAGAAGGGGCAGTTCTGACTCCAACCTCCAGATAAACCAATATCCATGATCAGGATCCTTACAGAGAACAAAGATCACGGGACACGTAGTACTTGTTAGAGGGTATTCAACGGAACATTAGGGTGAATCCGACGGTTTTAGTGAAGAAGATTATCTTCCCAGGATATGGGAAAACATATGTTTCTGGGAAAGAAAGTTTGCAACCCATCCTCATGGTTGAACTTCAAGTGCTTCTGCAAAACCTTGTAACACTGTCAATCCAGATCATTGAACGTTAAGTGAATCTGTGAAACCTTGTTACACAAAGCATCAAATTCATCTTGTTGCTGAAGCCTGCATCTCAGCACCATGGCTTTCATCTCCCAGTACTAGCTCGGCACTAAGTAGGAGGCAACTATTCAGACATGTTCATAAGGTCCTGTGTCATACTAAGCCAATCAAAAGGTCAACAAAAGCAATCTGACCAAGAGGGCTTGTCCCTCTACAACACACTACCAAGGTAACAGAGAGGGACCTCATCCAAGCCACGTCAGAAGGATTTGTCCCTACTCTAACCTTTATAAGGAGACCATCAATATGGTATGGGCATTGTGCTGGCCAACACTGATAAGCTAAGGGTAAGTTCTGCTGAACACATTAAGTTCAATTTTATTGGAATGACTAATGAGTCGTCTTTGACATAATTTTTACCTCATCTTCATATTTTATTACTGACGTAAAAAGAGTTATTGGAAGCCACTTCATTAATATAAATTAAACATGTGGTTGGATTAGTTCATCAAATTTCTTTTGTTCTACAAAAGACGCTCATCAAAGAATAGATATCGAAGTTTACCTGTCATATAGACCAGCACCAGCGTAACCTTCAAGATCTTCACCATTGGAATCAGATCGAAAAATTATTGACCGTCTTATAAATAGCCCAATAGGTTTGCTAGGATAACCCAAGACCTAAAGAAGCCCAGAACCATTAGCAAAATAATGGCAAATTATGAAACAGATGCAGTACAGATAACGGTAATTTCATATGTTCACTATGGTGTTATAAAACTAGCCATAATTGTTACTGTATCTAAAACTATCTCACCGCATCATTATAATTTATGTATTTCTTTATTTTCATGAATTGTGTTCCTTATTTGATAAGGATTGAGGAACTATTTATAAGATAGATACGCATAAGTAACATCCGAAATGTCATGCCCATTACTGTCAACATAATGTTATTATTCTTGATATTGTTTTCGCCCCTTTGTCCAAGACTGACCCTATAACTTCCAAAATAATCATTACAAGAATGATAACAAGCACCACGCATAAACAACACAGAAAAAAATTCTATAACAAAATCACCTGAGGAGATTTCAAATCATGTTTTTTGCAGATAAAACTCAAAGCACGGCCAGGATAAGCTCCAACCAGTGTTTCACCCAGTCCCTTTACAACCTATATCAAAAGAGAGTCACATAAAATGTCTGCTTATTGCCATAATCTCTTCAAATGGCGAATATGTTTCTGCAAACGTGTGGAAGCATAGGCAAAGAATCATGAAATTATTAACCATACCTCAGTATATATTTCTGAAGAGTCTCCAGAGGTCGGGTTAGTTGTGTGGATGACAAAAGCATAGTCAGCATTAATCACTTCTTGTACAAGGACTGACATGGAAAGATAATCGTGGTCCAGCTTCACTTTTCTTGTGCTGAAGTACGCTCTTTCATTCCACTTTGATCCCCACACCTTTTTTTGAGTCAAGCAAATCAATGACGTCGATCAATGAGCAATAAAATAAGTTTACTGGAGTACCACAAAGATTTTGATTTCACTAAAATTTGAAATAAGATGCCCCAGTGTAACAACTGAGGAAAACTTAAGAACATCAACGAGGAATGAGAAAAATCAGTGGAGCCTGGATTTTACATAAAACTGCATGGCGAAAGAAAACCATTGCCACAAACTTCAGTCTATTTACTTTAACCCATTCTATGTGTCATATTAAGGGTCAATACATTATTCATCGTTATGAAAGAGTCAATAAATTCGCAACTAAAAAATCAATCCAGAAAAGTTATGTAAACATTACTTCAGGGCAATAAAGTCTGAAGAACATGTGATTTCCATAACACATTATTTGTACAAAGTATTTAATATGAACGATAACATGTAAAGATAAGCCTCCAATAACACCTCATTAATTTTTTTTTTGTTTAAATCTACGTTGACCTGTGTTGAAAATGTAAGAGTAGTGGAATGTGGCCCAAATATACAAGAAAATAAACTTTTTTTATTTTGGAGCAAGATATATACTTTTAATGACAAAGGCATCAAATAAAGTATATGGAGAGAAGTCTCACTTTTTTTATAGCCGTCCATGCCTGTCCCCAGCGTTTTTCACCTTCATCCCCCGGCCAAGGCATCCCAGAACCCTTCATCGTAGTTTTCAACTCCTCTATCTGAAATAATCAATTCATTGGTTTCATCTGTATGACCATAATACACCAATTTACAAGTAAATATTGAATACATGCTTGAAATGGGAACTCCATTAAAGTGTAGTGAGTAGAGAAAGATTCTTTAACCTTATTTAAGTTGTTTTTTTAATTAGTTTTTAGGCTGATATGTAGCTCTGTTCTTATTTGATTTCTTTCCTTTACTATATCTCTTCTGTGCTATAAATCTGGACCAATATCTTGAACAGATTGATATACATGAAATGCATAAAGTAAGACCTTTTGTAATTTTTGTTGCCGATCAGTTCCTGAATTTCTTCAAACATCTTTCTCTATGTACACCTAGGAGTGGATGCTCTTTCCAGTGTTTATACGGATCTCCATATTTCTTTGTTTGTTACCATTAAGGAGGAGACTGTCTTCCTACTTTCTAGGTACGGCTTAATGTACAGATGTTTTTCTAATTCCCTAAATATTTTTCTACTTTCAAGGAAAATAAAATAATTTTCTTAATGTACAGGTTTAATGTACAGACTGTCTTCCTACTTCCAAGGAAAATAAAATAATTTTCTTCATTTTCATATGCAACTATAATAATCAAAGATAGAACTAAGAATGTCATATCATGCCAATGTTAAGCTTAAGATTAAAAAGAACATACCAACTTGGGAGGTGCATTCAACTGTAAAACTGTTTCACGAATCTCCTTGAGGGCACTGAAGTCTCCTTCAGTTAACTTCTTTTTTAAAACATCGATCTTCTCAGCCACAGCCTGTTGATTAATATGCCGTTTGAGATTGTTAACTACAGGAGACTTACAAAAAGTAAATGAAAAATAAAGAACTAGATGTCATCGGTGCATCAAAGTAATCTTTGAGATTGAATCCTAAGGACTAACAGGCTTTAATGTTCTCCTTTGCCAAAAGTAGGTTCTTGGCACGAACCTATTCTAATACTCCCTGACTATAACACTCATACAGCAACTTTGAGAAGCCAGGGGAAGCCCATTTTACAATAGGGTTACTCGAGACATAATACGAAAAGTTCTCTTATCACAAAATTTATGATTATTGAATTATTACATTAAAGTTTATATTTAAAATTATACTCCAATGGATGTATTTTTTAAAATTTATAATCTCCCAGGTTCAAATACAATAGGTTAGCAACTCAACGGCCAGAATCAGAAGCCAATGTTAGTGTGACTATGTATTACTGAAATAATATCTCCCCTATGTATTATGGCCATTTATGCAGCATAATATCGTGTAGAAAATAAGGGATAATAAGTAGAACCTGATTTGACTTATCAGAGAGAACATGTTCAAAAACTCCAAATGGTATGGCAACTGAGGTAGGAATTCCAACCCAAGAAGGCACCTTTCCTTTTAAGTACGAGATATTACGGGATTTTGCTCCAACCTGGGAAAACACAAGTTATACTGAAGGAACACAGAACTAGACCAGCGACAGTGTCATAACATAACAGGTGTTTGGCCAAATAATGGCTAGATAGACAGACATAAGTAAAAACAACTATAAATACTTAAATTTAGACGCAATTTTAAAATCTAACCATTTCACCAGTGAATTCTTCAGAAGAGATAGCATATCTACCACTGAACTGCTTTTTGACCAAAGATAAAGATGGAATAGAATCTTCTTTCAGGTCAGTTGATTTCTCATCAATATTCTCACCTTCCTTGACCTCACTGTAAGAACACCAACAAAATAGTGTTAAGATGGTAATTAAACTGCAACTTAGGTTGTTCACCAAGGTGTAAATTGAACTTTTTAGCAAAAAGGCATTCAATCATCACGGAAAAGGGTATGGGTACCTAAAGTGTAAACTAATAAAACAGCAGCTTTAAGACTCGAAGCTAAAGTATAAATGTTACCTATAAACAACCTCAGCTGATGTAGGCTTTAACCGCAAGAGCTTTCCTTTATTTGCTTGGAGGTCAGCAAAGATATTGGGATCAAAACATGTCGCAAAACACACCTGGAAAACTTAAAACCTTAGTGCTTCCAATCAATGCATAAGAAAATCTAATTAGAAATAAATAATATCTTATCAATTATCATACAAAAACTAGGCCTTTTTCCACTCAATGGGCAGAGCAACATGAATCAGACAATGCCAGAGAGTCCTGACTATATCTTATCATTTATCATGCTAAGAAATAATTATCTTACTATATACCATGTTCATATAATTTTACATTAATAAAAATTTTCTTTGAACTCTAAAGATGTATCATCAGGCATACATTTTTTCTTTATGAACTTAATAAAATATGACCTATATTGTAATTAGATGCATGCTTACTATATCCAATTTTTAAAAAATTACCATGCAATATGAATATGATAATTATTTTATAAATTGTTTTTTAGATTAATGAAATTCACAGTCAATAAAAGGTTGGTGAATGGTGCAAGTTTGTCAAGTATTACAAGTGACAACATTGTAAATTGTTCAAGTTTGAATTTCAACATCATATCAATCCACAGAAGTTCACCGTAAGAATGTTGAATTTAATGATAATCAAATTGCAAATCAGCCTAAATTGAAGCAATATTGTTTATAGCATAGTTTTAAATAATTTCTTTGAAAAGTTATAAATTTTTGACAAAGTGCGTTAATTTACAGTTCGACGACAATATACTACAATGTCATTATATTTGAGGAGTGACAGAGCCTTATTTGACTATACCCCACTGATCAAACATGAAATACATAGGCCCATCATTCAACAGTAGCATCTTTAAATATAAGCCAAAAGAACCTGTTATCGGAAGGACAATACCTTGCTATTTCTTGCCCGTACAGATACATGAGAAAGAACATCTGGCATATCAGGTGTCAGGACAGCAACAGTACCGTCTGGAATTTCCTCCTCTCCTCTCACGCTCTTGGCTATCAAAATTG
>Ga0315915_1009268_pt1 | contig 11245 bp, 5 predicted proteins | sample MpolbnodulesMG_FD_207738 | JGI IMG/M metagenome (GOLD analysis project Ga0315915, IMG submission 207738) | Medicago polymorpha root nodule microbial communities from Los Angeles, California, United States - branched nodules | ecosystem: Host-associated > Plants > Roots > Nodule | place: USA... | reverse complement strand
TGAGTGGGGCATGTACCAATGGCTCAGTGATTAGCTACATTGATCGCCGGTAATCCCACTAGCCAACATATCTACTCTGACACTCCACTGAACTAATTCGAGATCAATGCAGAGCACTCTAATGAGAGAATTCCGAGGAGTACCATGGTGGTTACTACCGTTTGAGGTTTCGTTAATTATGAGTTGCGCGACTTGATTGTCATATCGACAAACTTTGACAACATTAGTCTCCATGGAGCAGTGTTAGGATTAAGAGTCATCATGCATTGAGTCAACTGTTTTATCAAATTATGCTACTTATTTTCGACTTTTATGTGGGATGTGTATATATATGTAAATAAATATTTGTGGGAATTTCCATATCTATCGATATTACTTGATGCGTAATCTGACCCCTCTATTTTTTTTTCTTTTTCTGTTGTTCCTGTTTCATATTTTATGCTAGTAGCTGTCAACAAGGATTGGATAACTGATGTTGAGACCATGTCGACTTTAGTGGCGGAAGCTAAAGACTAGGTTGTATTATTGAGTTGATATAGCTTTGTAGTTGTTTTGTAAATTCATATTTGTTATTTATATGTATTTATGTTAACATTCATTTCCCTTTTGAATTTTGAGACTGTGATATATATTGTTGTGTAATACCTCCCTTTTATTTTCATCTTCCAACAACCTTAAAAGAACTTTATAATTGATATTATTTTACTTGAAAAATTATAGATTTCAAAAGCATAAGAGTTTTTACTCTGTCTTTTGGCAATTGTTGTAAGCCCATTGAGAAGTTGTATTTAGTCTTGATTTTATGAAATATATAAAGACTGTTATCAGGTACAACCTTGACTTCATACAAAGGTTGAATTTTTAAAATAGGTCATGTCGAAATTTTTACAAAAATTAATAAAGAAAAAAATGAGCTTTATTTAATTAATTTAAGTTAATTAAAGGAGGTGTTACACCTAGACTTACAAATCAAGTCAATATGGTTGATTCCTATTGCATGACGGTGTAATTATATTTGAAAATTGTTTTTCTCACTTATGTTTTTTCTTAAAAACATATGAAAAATACGTTTTTACCTACAAAAATAATTAACTACCGTTCGATCTTTCTGACAGTAGCTAAGTACCGTTCAACATATATAACATAAAAAATAAAATAAAAAACTCTAACTATAGTTAACTACATTGGAGTCACCTTGATGCTCCAATTCTCTGTACACATGTGAAAAATATAAAATGAAAGTAAAAAATCAAAATAGTAAACTACACTCCAACTTTTTATGGTGCTTTGATTTTGATAAGATTCTTTTTATTATAAACATAAAACGCTGTAAACCATTTAGCCTCGCTGGTCAGCTGGCACGAGCATTTACTCAAACCTGTATAGAAAGAGTAACAAATATGCTAACTTCTTAATATCCCGAATCAATTTAGTCAGCAGAAAGAAAAAAAAAAAGTAAAAATCATTAATTACAAATATGCTAACTTCTTAATAACCCAAATCAATTTCGTCAACAGAAGAAGAGAAGAAGTAAAAGTCATTAATAAATAGCGAGTCCTAACTCAACGGGTAAAATGCCGAAATTGTTAGGCCGATTCAAAGTTCAAACACTCTCTATTTGTTTTCTCTTTGATTTCAAGAAACGAAGCAATCATGGCTGAGGAAGAAAACAACGACGACGCCATTGACAGACTAAGCAATCTACCAAACCCCTTACTCTGCCACATCCTCTCCTTCCTCCCAACCAAAACCACCGTCCAAACAACCCCCCTCATCTCCCGCCATTTTCGCAACCTCTGGAAGACTCTTCAAACCTTCGATTTCGACGACGAGTATGAATTCAACGGCAAAACCGAAGACGAGAACACCGAGCATTTCATGTTCTTCTCCATCTTCGTTAACGCCGTCCTCGCTCAACGTGAGTCTCGACGCATACGTAAGTTTCGTCTTTCTTGCTGCCATTTCCATGAAGACGTGTTCTACACGTCCTCCATTGATACATGGGTACGTACCGCCATTGGACCATACCTTGAAGAATTTTATATCAGTTTGTGTAATTATGATGATGGCTTCAACCTCCCTCTCACACTCCTCTCTTGCTCTAACCTTGTCTTCCTCCGGTAAAGGTTCTTTCCCTTACTGTTGTTTAGGGTTATGTAAATTATTCTATTTTCGAGTAATAGTCGTTTTGGACCTCGAATGTCTAAGGAGTAATCATAATAGTCCCTGTCGAAATTCAAACCTAGTCCCTGTGCACTGTCAAAAGAGTCTACGTTAAATTGTTCTGTTAATATTATTGTATCAGTTCTTCAATATACTTACTTACTTATGGTCGTATTAATCCAGTAAATACTTAACCCTGTTTGGAATGAACTTATTTTGAGCTTATGAAAAATAACTTATTCAAATAAATAAACTTTTATATGAATTCATAAGTTCTCACTAACGAAAACTTTATCTTCATAAGTTGTTTTTTCATAAACTACCTTAAGAAGCTCATGAATAATAAATAAAAGCTTAATTATTTGCATAAGCTCAAAATAAGCTCAATCCAAACGGGCCCTTATTGTCATGTCAATCTTATTGTCACAATTAGGGATTCTTTTGAAATTTTGATACATTGAGGGATTATTGTGGCCTCGTTACACATTCAGGGACTAAAATGACTATCACCCGTTCATTTTTCATATTCATTGAATATCCAACATATTTAATTTATAATATAGACCAAATACACGTAAGTATTAGATGGAAAAATACATGACAAAACAGTGCACGACTAAATAGAATTGCGCCGGAGAGAGAGAATTTTTAATGTTGAAAAATGAAAATGGTATTTTGGAATTCTTGATAGTCTATATTGTGACAAAGTTGTCTCAGGTTTCGTGAGAGACAAGAATTCCTGTTCTTATCGAGTCTGGTCTCATGACATAAATCAGGGTACCAAAAAAGTTGTCAAGTTCGGTCCCTGTTTTTTTGCAAATCAAACACATCTTTTGTGTTGCAATGATGATGACATAACATTCTTGTAATGTAATGTAATGCCTTAATGTTTGGGTTGCAATGATGATAACATAACATTCATGTAATGTGCTTGTTCAAAAACGAAACATTTACGTAATGTACCTTAGTTTTTGTGGTTCCATTTTGTTGCAATGATGATGACATAACATTCATATGATGTAATGTACCTCAGTCTTTGCGGTTTCATTTTGTTCCAATTGAAAGACTCTTCGGAGGTTTGCTTACCGTCATTGAAAGGGCTGCAACTAATAGTGGGCGATGGATCTGATGCAAATTCTGTGAATATCCTTCTCTCTGGCTGCCCCATTCTCGAAGATCTGGAACTTTCCTTTTGTCACTATTCTTTCGCCAAGCTTCGGGTGCAAACTTCCTTATTGAAGAGGCTGGAAATCACTTTTGCGTATGAGGCTGGAGGTTGCATTGAGATAGACGCGCCGGGTCTTAAATACCTATGCCTGTCTAATGGCACTGCTTTTGGGAACCTTCACAACGTGAAAGAAGCATATCTTGCTGAGCTTTCCACTCCTGAAAGTGAATCTGTTTACCGTTTACTCAATCTCCTCCGAGCTCTCTCTGGAATTAAACATCTAATGCTGGATCATTACTTAACAGAGGTGACCGAAAAGTTTTCTATATTTATATGTTTTAATTATATATATATGTACTGTTTACTAATATTACATAATCACTTGCTGTTGTGTGTGTGCAAGCAGAGGCTATTAGATGCCCCTTTTTTAGATTTTCCAGAATTTTGCTATCTGCTTCATCTAGATATTGGTCTTCCCTCTTTCAACATGGTTATTGTGTTCAACATGCTTCAGAAATGTCCCATGCTACAAACTCTCATAGTTCTCCAATGCAAGGTTTGTCCTGTTCAACTAAAGCTTTGGTTCATGCTGTCCTTTAAGTTTGGTTCTAATGTGAGCTGTCCCTTGTTTCCAACAGGAACCACAACCAGTCATTGATGATTCATTTTCATATGGATGGGTGGGGAAGCATAAAACTGTTGCTAAGTGTCTCAAATCACCTTTATATCGATGGCTGGTTAAGCCTAATAGTGTTCCTACGTGTCTTGCATCGCACTTGACCTTTATTCACTATAAAGCTTTTCAAGGAAATATACACGAGTTGGAATTTATTCGCTATGTTTTGCAAAATGGACTTCTTTTGAAGACGATGGTTATTAATGGAATTTATCTGCTGGACCGACCAGAAGAATGGGTGGAGTTCATTTCTAATCTGCCAAGAGGATCTGCCATGTGCCAATTTCAATTTCACTGAGATGTATCACGAAAAGGTGTGAGCTTTCATCTTGTTTATTCTATGTGGCTTTCTGAATCAGAAACATGCTTAGCCTTCACTATTACCTGTCCCTTCTTTTTACATGCATTTTCTGGTGGAATACCGTAAATCAATACCCCGTAGACTATTTAATTTCTTTGATCTAACTATTTTCTCCTAACTAAATCTGAGGAAAAGAAGCCTGCAAATACAATTAGGCTTGGGAGCAGAAGCTATGTAGATTTTGTAGGCACTTTATATAATTATTAGCAAGACTGATGCTTTTTATCTCCAAAAAAACACATCACGAAGGTACAACAAATGAAAGATAAGTGTTAGATTTTGAATTGTTAGAATGCTCGGGGTAGATGGAAATGAAAAACTCAAGCTGCAGTTACACTTACACCCATCGTGATGTTGTGAGAAAAGTTTTCACGACACAGCATTTTCCTGCTAGTAATTGTGGTATGTGCAGCAACTCCTATGTAACTATTGTAGGAAGTTAGAATATGAGTAATTGATAGCAAAAATGAAGGCATTATTTGATGGGAAGGCAGTTCAAATGGGCTTTTAAATTGACGTGAACGGATTTCAAAATCAAATACAAACCTAGGTGTGACAGTAAAGCTGATGATGATGCACTAGCTAGAAGGATGACTCACACAACCATTTCAGTAGTACATTTTTCAAATTTATATAAGTGGGAAGATGATGCACATGGTGATAGTAAATTACACGTGATTATTCAAGACCTAATCTATGACTCAACTTTCACATCCATGATTTTTCTTTTAAAATAGGAAGTTGTTGTATGAAGGAAAGATAGTTCTTAGGAAATTCTACTCTTTCAGTAGTTTCACATTTCGACAATTGGAGACTGTTCTTGATTTTTTAAGACTTACAAAAGGATAGCATCCCTAGTATATTGGGAACGGATATGGAAAAATATTCAACAACTAGTAACCACTTGTACAGTGTCAGTCTGTCAACATAACAAGGATCAACTCAGGTTTTGGATGATACCATGCTAGTGGTAGTGGATTGACCCATTAATTATGCTCATTTCATTCCCCTTCCCTTGGCTAGCCTTATACAGAACGATATGTAGCAAAAGCTTTCTTGAAAGAAGTGTTAGAGTTCCACAGTTTTCCATCCAGTACTATATCAGATAGGGATACAAAAAATTCTTAGTCACTAATGGACTGAATTATTCTGAACAGAAGGAACGAAACATAAATTATGCTTACCATCCACACTTTGATAGTCAAACAGAGTTGGTGAATTGATGCGGGAGCTTATTTAAGGTGTCCGGCTAGTTCTAAATCAAAACTGTGGATCAAATGGTTAAGTTGGATTGAATTCTGGTTCAATACAAATTATAATACCACCACTCAAAGCTCCCTTTAAGGCTTTACATCTTAGAGATACCCTCAACTTCTTAAGGTAACAACCTTCCCTTCTTTGGTTTAAGAAGTCAATCAAATGACGACTGACAGGGACACCATCCTAAATGATTTGAAAGGTATCAGTGTGTTGTAGTCTCTATTCAGTAGATTAATTCTAACACCTTGTTGGCAATTTTGGAGGGGATCGTGCATATTTAAAGATTAGCATTCCAATCATTTTGCTAACATTCTTATACTAGATTACCATGTGCAGCTAATTGCCTAGCACATATAATTTGTTGTTTTTTCAATTGTTACATGTTATCAATCACCGTTACTGTTAGTAGCAATTTCTGATTTCTGCATATAAGTAGTGAATACAATCTTTTTCTTTGAGAGTCAAATTTGCTGTATTCTAGTACCTCTAAGCAAGTTCAATTTCAAATTAGTCAATATGACAAATTCTAAATCTATACAATGTTAACATGAATGAGTATGTTTTAGTGTTGCTTTTCTTTCTGTTGTGAGTAATTAGATTTTGAAATTGTCTCTAATTAATCATTGCTAATAATTCAACAGCAGAAAAGAAGACACATGGGGAGCCAGGTTGATAAAGAGGATACTTTAGAAGCATAGAAGAGATTATAAAGGTAGAAAGACTCAAAATACTTGGCTATTGGTTGAAACATTTGTTGTTGATTGATTGGGTTTAGAAGAGTTTGAAGTTCAATATTTTTTTTGTTGTAGAAAATATTTCATTTTGTAATGTTTATGGGAAAACAAAACAATTGATACACAACAATATAGTCAAACGGTTAAAATGGCCAAACTTTATTCACATGAAAAATCTGTGTTACAAGTTGCTGACTGTCTACCCAGAAAAAAACCTCCTTATATCAGATTTATTAAAGTCAATTTTATAAATATTTGAAAACTAATTACTTTTCATTATTTATTATATTCTCACTTAAGTCACAATAGAAAATGCTATGTAAGAAAGGTTTTAACCCTAGATCGGAGAGATATCTATGATCCGACATGCTTTAAATAGGATATTTTTTTTTAAGAATCTATGAGAAACAAATCAAGAAAATATTATGTAAGCAATTTTTTCCATTCCGTTAGCATAAAATTGAGTACATTCAATTTGTATTTATTTTATTTAAATTAATTTTATGTTGTGTCTAACATTTTGTTATAATAGGCATTATTATGTTAATATAAATGCAAAGAGTTTAATTGTGGTGAATTGACGGTCCAAAACAGTTTTGCACAGTCCATTAACTTAATTTCATTTAACACTTTCGTCTTTTATTTTTTATGTTATAATTTAGTACTACTTTCATCTTTATCTTTTTCATTTTCCAATTTAGTTATTTATGTTATAAAATGTAAACATTGTTATCATTTTTTATCTAGACAAAATAAAAAAAATTCATCAAACTCACTAACTAACTCAAATCTTCATCATACAAACATAGAAACTCAAATTTCATTGAAGAAATCTCATAAAAAAATCATATCAATGTTTACATTTTATAACAAATAGGATTAAATCGAAAAAAGAAAAAGATAAAGTGCTAAAGTGTTATCTGATTGTAACATGAAGGATTAAATTGGGGAGAAAAATAAAGATAACGCACAAAAGTGTTGTCTGAAATTGAGTTAAGGGACAAATTATGTAATTTTGTCTAATATAAATGTATTTGTGGATTATTGATTAAATAATAAAATGTTTCAATTCTTGACAATTTGTATCATGTCTCTTTAAATTTATGCTCATTTTTGTCATTTTCATTTATGTCATTTTAATAAATAAAAAAATTGAAGAAGATAAAATGAAATATATTACCGAAAACCTGAAAAATCATCACAAGAAATGTCAAAAAACCAGCTGAAAGAGTATCAAGTTACATCAGAATAATCAAAGGTTATAAAACAAAAGTGGTCAAGTGTCAAGACCCCATTACATATAAATGCCTAAACAAGGTAATGGATTCAACCATAAAAAATGATAAGAGAAAACAAAGCTAGGACGATTCGCTTTTATCCACCAGTAAGATTGAAGCCTAATTTTGTTGAGTAATTGATCAAGTGTGGCCTTCTTTTGGTTAAAGACGCATTTCTTTCGATCCAAATCACCCACACACAAGAAAGTCATATGAGGTTAAAAGCTAAGTGAATACTTTTGGAAAACCCGCCTAAGGTGCCAAATTGATGTAAATGGTCTAACACATGTTCTGGAAACACTATGTGGAAACTAAGCCAGTTAGAGATATTGTACCAAAGTTTCCCATAAAAATCACGAGAGAAATAGATGCTATGTGTCCTCCATCATGCCACAACCACCTGTGCAAAGCTGAGCATTTGGTTGAAGGACCTGTCTTTTAATTAAATAATTGTTGGTAACCGATTCTGAAACAGACGCCAAACAAAGAGGCTGACTTTGAGGGGCACCTCTTTGTTCCAAAATTCGGTTGCATGAACAGCGACAACATTATTGTTAACTATTGACAGCAAATGATTATAATCACTTGTGACATTATATTTGTTAGTAACGTGTAAGTGTCAAATCCACCTGTAAGAAATATGAGGCTGCAAAACAATATTAGTTAAAAAAATCACTACACTTCCGCACGTTCGTCCCCTCCCAAGCTAATAATCGGCGCCTCCACTTTCCAAGCTTCACCATCCTCCCCCCACTCAAGTGAATACATTTTAGCCACCGTTGCCATTTTGTTAATAGCAAGATAAAAAATGCGACTAAAACTATTCTTCAAAACCATGTCATCAATCTAAGGATCGCACAAGAATAAAGTTTGGGCACCATCACCTACTTTCCGTCCAATATTATCATCGAACCAACGACCACCTCTTACATCAGGCGCATTCTTAATATGTATCAAGTTGTTCCAACAAACAGAATTAAACCTTCCCTCCTCGGCAATAATACCTTCAACCTCCCCATACCTAGATGCTAAGACTTTATACAACAAATACCTGGTGTAACGTCCTGATATTTAATTTCGTATTTTATTATTATTATTGTTATTGATGTTATCATTTGTCTATATTTATACATGTGTGTGTTTTGCGAGAATTTGCTAAATGTAATTAAATGACATGAAAATATTTTCTTTTGGTATTGGTACGAGAATAAAATATTTTAGCTCTAAACTTTCTTTTTTAATTTCTTTGATTTAAAGATATTTAATTTGACCTTATTTTATAAAGTATGATATCTACACCTAATGTAGTAACTATATATTATTAATATGTCCTTAAAAAAAAAAATTATTAATATGTGTATTTGCTGTGGATCGAAAAAAAAAATGTATATTTGCTTTAAATTAATTTATGTAGTTGCTTGATATTTGATATTTTGTTCCCCTCTCAAACAATCACACCCACCCCACGTTTCTTTTCTTCTTTTATCACTATCAATTTTCTCTCTCGAAAATGGAAAGAAGAAACACGTTCTTCTTCTTCTTCCTTCTTTTTTTTTTCACCACCAACTTCCGGCCACCATAACTCCTCCGTGCGGCCTCCTTTGAAAACCCCACTACCACCATTGAACTCCTCTCTTCTCCCTCTTCAAAAACCACCCAATTCATTTCTAGATTAGTGAGATTTCAAAAACTCCAATTATCACATTCTCTCTCAATGTTCAACCATCATGAAACTCATTTGGAGAAACTAAGTTGACATTCTTCTTCCCCATGATGGGAGCAAGTTCCATCTTCTTGCTCTTCGCTAAAATTAATTTTAAGGATTTTTATATGTATTTTCGGATTTTTGAATAAGGCTCCAAATTAAGCATGTTTTGTTTGTGAAATTGATGATTACATGCTTCCTAGTAAGGCCTTAGTGAATATATTAGACTAAGTTGTTATAAGAATACTAGTTAGTCCTATTTTATGATTGAAAATCAAGGTTTATATCAATATAATGTTGGAACCAGATTCTTTTAAATTGTTGTTAAGAAATATTGACGAGGTTTAAGATTGGATAATATCTATGTCAAATTCGGATTTGAAATTGAGATCATTTTAGTAATTTATGAATTATAAAGATTGTGTTTCATTTTTAAAGAATGTTGTGTTAAGTTGTTTTTTGATCAAAGTGATGTTTTAAATAATCAGAAGTTCACTTCATTGATGTTAAACTTTTATTCTTGCTCAAATTTCATATTTGAATTGTAAAAGATCAACTTTCATTTGAAAACCTCATTGCCTTTTTACTAAATTGATACGTTTAGTTGTTAATATTTATTTATGTTAGCCGCTGATGTGATTTTATTGTTATTGTTGGTGTTGGTGTTGGTGTTGGATTGCTTTGTTGTGTACGTGTGGTGTATTTCCCTCTATTGGTCGTAATAAATCAGTTATGGGGCAGCTTGGAAACCCTTGGAATCGAAGCAGTGAAGTCAGCGTTCTATAGCTGCTACGCGGGAGAATTCGGTAAAGTATTCAGGTGGGGGCTGATTAACCATTAAAGGGTGTTTTGGGAATCGAACTATTGTGTGATTATGAATATTTGAACGATTGCTTATTTGCTTGAAATATATGAATTGCTTGATTGAATGTTGTGTCTTTATCTGTTGTGTGTTGTTTATGATTTATTGCTTGTTTGTTTGTTAATTGCTTGGTTTTGTAAATTGTGCTGATTGGGTTATGAGTTGATTGTCTGTATTGATTTTCACGGTTTTGGTTTGATCACAAGAACCATTAACCATGTGATATTTGTTTTCATGAATAAGGTTTCCCACAAAACCTTATTTATGTTACGTAGTTCGGCTCTATGTATAGCCGGTAAAGTTGAGTCATCTAAGTCGTTAGAGACTTTTTGTGCGTGCATTTGTTTTCGGGCTTAGATCCGAAAGAGTTGGAAGGAGGTTTAAAGTCAGTATCAATTGTATTTTTGTATTTGATCTGAATGAAGTTGATCCAAGGTCGTGTTCCTTTATATATATTTATCAGTTGGTCGGTAAATTGGGTGTTGGATAAAAATAAATAAACAAGTCCTCATAATTAAAATCAAGTTTTTCACCATTTTATAATTTAAATCAAGTTTTCAAATTAGTAGTGAGTGAGGTTATGATTTAAAATGAATTATTAATTAGGGTCTAGTGAGATTGTAGGATATTTCAAATAATTAGAATAATTAGGCTTTTGACTTAGTTGGATTGTGAGCTTAGATAATTTAAGTTTGATACAACTATGTATCAGGTCTAACTAATGTGAGGTTCAAGTTTGTCTGAGAAACAAAAAGTTTTAGGCATATGTTAAACTATCCATACCCAATTGACTGAATCATTATTCTATTTTAAAATTGGTACCGTTACTACTCAGGAACTTATGTTTCCTTGTTAGTCCATTGGACAATAATTCCAACCAAATCATAGTCGTTGTCGTTTGACGATTTGGATCGCCTTTTTAGGAGATTAGCAAAGTGAGGGCCATGGGGGGTTAGATATGAGTGGGGCATGTACCAATGGCTCAGTGATTAGCTACATTGATCGCCGGTAATCCCACTAGCCAACATATCTACTCTGA
>Ga0315915_1009267_pt1 | contig 11246 bp, 7 predicted proteins | sample MpolbnodulesMG_FD_207738 | JGI IMG/M metagenome (GOLD analysis project Ga0315915, IMG submission 207738) | Medicago polymorpha root nodule microbial communities from Los Angeles, California, United States - branched nodules | ecosystem: Host-associated > Plants > Roots > Nodule | place: USA... | reverse complement strand
AAAATGAAAGAAAATCGTATAACCTGCCTATATATAGGGAAAAAAAGATGACCTGTCAACAAAGAAAAATCATCAATTACATAATTACTAAAATGGCCCTTAGAAGCCACCAAGAAGGGCAAAATTGAAAAAAACAGCTGATTAATTTTTCTGGAATAGTTAGTAGATATTTATATGCCAAACTTTTTGTGGGAGGGAGATGGTACTATGTAGTATTACTATATGTTCTTCTCATTTTAAACAAATTTTAAATTATTTTCAGATTTTTTTTAAATCAATAACAAACGGATTTAAAAGTGATTATTTTAATTAAAAATTTGATTTCACACAAAAAATGTAACAAAGTGACTTTTAATCTCATTCCTTTTTTTTACCGAAAAGAGCCAAAATCAAACGCAAATTATAGGACATACATGAATAACAAACTACAAATCCTTATGAAAAATGTCTAGTAAAATACTAATTAACTTCCATTATTTGATCTTCCCCGCATGCTATAATCATGACATGGCAAACCAACCCTATATATAAACACATTCATCAAAAGCTCATTTTCTCTTTGTAAGATAAATAATTTTGTACCTTTCCTTCAACCACTTCTCTCCTTAGCCCTTCTTCCCTCTTTGTCTTTCTAAACGAATAACAAAGAGGGAAACAAACAAAAATATTGTGTTGTTGAAGAGCATGGAAAGCTTTGAAGAAAAAGTGTGTGTGTTTATGGATATTGAATCAGAGCTGCATGCCCCTCTTGAGGACCTATGCTTGTCTGAACAAAGCAATGACTCTGAGGAACACCTAACACAAAGGACTTTGTATTGGGAATCTCAGCTAGCACTTCTTGAGGTATGAATATACTTTTCTCTTTATCATTCATCCATAGTTTTTCTTTTTGTTGTTATTTGATTAACCAAATTAAAATCAAATAGAGCCAATTAGGTTTCTTTGCATGCAATTCTAAATATTGTGTAAAACAAATTTGCATCCATATCATAACATCAAGCTTAATATAAAACATCAAATAAATTTGTTCTTAAATCCAAATATTGATTAACTTTTATTTGTTTCTCCCTTTGAAGGATTTGATCTTGGCTGATTAGTTTTAAATTTTTTGTTACATTATTACATTAAATTAGTAATACAATATGATCATATCAAGTTGGTTTATTTTATTAATTTTTTGACTAAGTTGGTTTATTGTTGATGTCACATGAATAACTTACTCATGGAGTTTGAATTAAACAGGAAGAAAACCTTGGTAAAATAAGTTTTACTATTTTCAAACACGGCAAAAAATAGAACAAGGTCCAATGAAATTGAATTCTTTAAATAACAATTTTCCCGAAATATCTAGTGGCTTTGATTTTAGTCCTTGCAAGAATAGATGTTTTCTGTTTGGCTTCTTTTATTGGTGGTAAGTGACAACTTTTTTAATGACAAATCAGTGACAACTTCATAAAGTTGTACCACATGTTATAATTGCCTTTAAATAAAATAAAATCATTTTATGTAATTAGGTATTGGAATATTCCTTTAAGGATATTCTTTGATATTTTTAATTTGTGGTGCATCATCACACAACTGTTACTTCAATCAACATATGAAATTATGACAACATGATTTTTCATACATAGTTTAAAACTATACTATTATGAAAGAAAGAAAAATTAAAAGAATATTTTGAGCCACATACAAATGTAGTATTTGATTATGATTATGAAATGGATTTTTCTCCACTATATCTTGAAAAATAAAATGAGAGTACATTTTGCATTATTTGTGTTAGGAAATTTTGGAGCGACACCATATGATTGGGTCGAAATTGAGACAAGAGGTTGGTAGAATCATAGACAACATCAAAGCTTCGGATTATTGCAGCTGTTTCAAGCCTAACTTTAATTATTGCACCACATGTTTGAGAAGACTAGTGGCTGCTATGCTATGTGAAAGAGGATTCACTACCAACCTTTGCACATCAAGATGGAAAACCACAAATGAATTTCCAGGAGGTGCATATATAATTCAACTCTCCTACCTTACCTAAATAGTTATTATAAAGTTTGGAGATTCCACATTTTAAAATCTAAGAGTAAATGGTTGAATTAGATCCAAAATACAAGATAGTTTAATAGACATATACCATGGATTTGGATTCTCTACCTTTTGATGACTTTAGGCTAAAAAAGGAGAGAGGATGTAGAAAAATATGGAGGGAAAAGATGTGAGAGAAAATAAAAGATGATAGAGATTGAAAGTTGATGTGAAAGAAAGATAGACGATTTTTCCTCCCTAAAGGTAGAGGATCTTTGTCCATATATTGCTAGTGTAAGTTAGTTTTACAATGACATAACTAGAAGATGTTCGTTTTCCTTTGACGCATTATATTTTTTAAAACGTAGTAATAAAAGTAGAGTGATGTGACAAAATAATGAATTTTTTTTGGATATCATATTGTTTAATCTAAAATTAATTACGATTTTACACTATGAATGCAAAATTATTATGTTCTATTGTTGCTTTTGTTTTTAGGCTCGCACGAGTACATTGAAGTGATTGCAAGCACAACAACAAGGAAGAAACAAGTACGATTTCTGATTGAATTGGAATTGAAAGAGCAGTTCCAGATTGCAAAAGCAGGTGAAGAATACCAGAAACTTGTGTCTTGTTTGCCTGAATTTTACGTTGGGAAGCCAGAGTACTTAACCGCGATTGTCCGAGTTGTGTGTGATGCTGCAAAGAAATCAATGAAGGAGAAGAAAATGTATCTGGCTCCTTGGAGGAAGAGCAGTTTCATGCAAATGAAGTGGTCAGGTTTCAATCCAACATATCACCATACACAAGCAAGTGAATCTAACATGAGCTTTTCAGGAGCTCCTAATGCAGTGGTAGCAGTCAACTGAGTTGTTTCTTCAATTCCAATTCCAGTGGTAGATTTTGAAGGGGAATTTTGGACTTAAGACCTCTTCATTAGTGCGTAGGAATATATTATAAAGCATAGTATAGAACATTTGCAATTCATTGCCCTTTAGGTCGTATGTTATGTTATGAGGTAATGTATGTTTCCATAGTAGTTTCTATTGTGTATTGCTGTTAGAAAGCAAATAAGTTTCACAATGGAGGAAAGTCGAAAAACTCGGTGGTTAGAGTCATGTGTCGCGTTTCTAGGTCGTCACCGCTAGATGTTGTCAACAGAGAGTAGAGGATGTCTGAATTTGCTTGTGTTGTTCAATGTGTGAGAAGTGAGAAGTCCCTTCCCATCCTTCCTTTCCCTTTTCAACTTCATGCTTCTACCAAAATAAAATAAAACAAATCTTTGATGTTGAAGAAAAATAGTTAATTGTATTCTTGAAATTGGAATTTTTATGTTTGGTCTTACAAATATAGTCATAGTTTGAAACTTATAAATATGGTTACTAATTTACTATATTCAATTAAAGATGGTACGATTTAAAATCCTGAAAATTGTTGTGAGTTGGTGGAATTTCAACCACAGTTAAACTTGCAATGGCATGCGTACAAAGCTTATATTCAGATTGAAGCTACTGTGAAATTTCGACCACAGTCCCTATATGCTTCTCAGAAAGAAACTTTCTCCAATCTGAGTGGCCTGTATCGTTGTGGTCGTGGAAGCCTCATGATGGTGTTGTCACTCATCATTCCAATTGAGGTTGATTAGAGAATTTGAGCATCTGTCTGCTGTCGGCACAAAGTCACTGATACAATCACCGGCAGTGAAGGAGAGAAGAGCAAAGGGGCCGAGGAGGAAGGAGAACCACAAGATGGTGTTTGTAATTCATGCAATGGTTAGAGATGAGGATCTAATTTTGTACGTGTTTGATGGGTTTCATCGTAGCACGAAAGCATGCAGTTGGTTTTCAATGAAACATAGGTTAGATTGCCCAACTTTGGTTGCAGACCATCCGAGCAAAGAGCATTGAGCAGACAGGCAAGAAGGAGGTCTAGAGTAGTTACCATGCTGACTCATGATAAAAGGATCTATAATGACATAAATGTTTCTCAGACACAAACCCAACATCAATATCGTATGTATATATGGTTACTAACTTTTATATTGTTTTTAATCTCTCCTTGATTCCAAAACCACACATTTGAGTTGTATTTTATAGTGTCAAACTTTAGCGTGTCTAAATAACAAACCTATAATAATAAATAATCTAGCTGTCATTTTTTTTGTTGGATAACAGTACAGACATGACATAAAGACTAAGACCTTATATAAGTTCTGTCCTTTATAAAATGACAAAATTTTCAGTAATTAATCTATATTTGCTTAAATAAAGTTCATTAAAACTACATATGAGGAAAGCAATAAAATCTGTGCTCGGATTGACATACATTTAACAAGTATCGACTCCTCTAGATTCAGTGAAAACAGTTTACAATGGAAAGAAAAAGTAAATCTACGCTCATCTCCGAAAGTGAATATTTACAACCGAAGGCTGCAAGAACAAAGTCTGCTGTATGGAGAGAGCAAAGGGCAAAATTGGATGAAAAAGAAACGAAGAGATCTTTTTTGCACGACCATCCATACTCCCAGCTTCAGGACCTAAATTTGAAGCATAAAATAAAGTTTGCTAAGTTAATGTTCAAAAAGCATATCAAACTTGCATGGATTACTGGTAAGCTAACTAAAAATATAAGAAAACCATTTCAACAACTATATATCTAACAGAACATTTGATAAGCATCAACCTAAGTGTGTGCGCATGTCCCGCACGCTATTCTAGCAGGAAGAGCATGCCTTAAAGAGTAAAGTGTGTGCATGATAAGCATTGATGAGAAAATTAACTGCTTCACACAAATCTATTGTTAGTTATCCAAGTTGTAATTGCAAATATATATATAAATTTAATTTTTCTCATTAAGCTGATGCACTTCACACTATTGTGCTTCCTCCACGTTAGAAAAGTATGATCCTGCCCGAGTTTACTCTCTAAATGGAGTACTTAATCTAAAGTGGACTACATTATCTTGTCATTGTCATGTTTAGAACATAAGCAGCTTGAACAACAGGGAAAAAAATGTGCACCTGGTTTGATCTTAAACTTGAGAGTGTGTGGAGGATTCCTTAATATGAACTTGATTGGATGGTCAGTTGATTGCCTATGCCGATCAGCTGCAGAAATAAGCTGCAAAGATGCAAAGAATTTAAAAATTATAACCACAGCAAGCAAAAAATTCTATGGTTTATAAAGATTACAAAGGAGACAACACTTCCGGCTATTACTCTTTGGAATTGAATGATGAAAATCAATTAAAACCTATCCCTTTTCTGCACGAGTAACCTGAAGTTAAGCTAACTAGAGAAAACCATTTTTCAACTGTACTTAAAACTCGACATCTTCACTTCCAGACACCCCTCTTTTTCCCATTAAAATTGAAATTTCTACCAGTAATCAACCTCCAGAATCTTTGCTTCCATTACCATATCAATCCAATATTCCAGTTTTCAATATCATTGTTGCCACCACCTCCGCCAAAAGAAACTCCGTTCGATTTTCTTTCCAGCTATCTAAAAACCACAGGACCAAAGTCTGTCATGATACCTCAAGCAATAAGCACAACAGCCTGTCTCTAAAGGATGTCCAATTGGTTTCCTCATCCCCAGTCCCACTAACAATTTAATAACACTGATCTAATCTAACAGCTATGACTCCACTTTAACCAGTTTATACCTAACTTTGCGCCAAATGATTTTTATTTTTTATTAGACAAGGAAACTAGCCAAGTAAACTAGCATGTGGAGTAAACCTTATCATCAAACCGGAAAAGAGACTGGTCAAAGTAAGGTGAAGGACTCTGTGACTGACAGCTAAAAGGCAAAGAGGCAAGCATCTTCTTCACAAACTGCAAAACAACGAACAAATTTATACAAAACAGATTAGCATGCCATGTACATAGCCTTTTCATTTGTCTTATATCGAGGAAAGGAAGGAGGGAGCATGCAATTACAAGGTTACAACTACCAACAATACTTCACCTGTGAAGAATTGCTTGCCTTATCCTTTATGCTCCGTAGCTGTTCTAGTGCATGAATATTATTTGAATGAGATGATACGAAATTCATATACATTGAATTCCTTGATGTTACATGAAAGTGGTCACCAAACTGCTCAAACAACATATAAAGCTCGTCTGCTGAATTCTGGCAGAATGTAAAGACGGATCAGGGGAAAAAAACATAAAGACACTGTAATACAGAAAACCCGTGAAAATGAAACACAGGATGAAAAACAAATTTACCTGATAAAAAGATACAATTTCAGTTGTAGCCATGTTATATACAGCAACAAAAGCTGGATGGTGATCAGCATTTCTTGATACCTGAGGCTTCAAAACATGAATATCAATACCTCTGTCATACTACCTCAATAGATCACATATTGATTCCATTCAAGTTAACATGTTGAGCTCTTCCCCACTGTTACTGGCTAAATCAAATTATTAGGAAAGAAAAAAAAAATTCATTCTAGAGCCTCCACTTAACAGTTGTAAGCCTTTAAGAGTTGTCCCTAACATGGTATGAGATATCTTGACCTAGTCATCAAAAGTTCAACCCTTTTGCCACATTCAGATAATTAAATCTCAATAACCAGTTCATGAGTTCTGAGAGGACTTACAAGAAGATAAAACTCAAGATGTAAGAAGAGTTAAAACTTGGCATTAATTGTTTTCGGTAAGTTAGGACAGGGACAGCCATTTAGAAAAGAGCCTCCTACAGAGAGGCTAGAGGTCTACTACAAGGAAACCACTAGATACTTCAGTTATAAGCAAAGAATCAAATATTATAATGTTCCTATTTAATATTTGGCCTTGGACCCTCTCTCAGGTTCTTGTACGTAATTTTCATTTTATGTGCTTAGGGTCTGTAAATGTTATCATTAGAACAAATAAACAAATAAAAACACGTACAAAGAGAACTTACCCCTCCATCTACGCTGCCAAACTTAATTAGCAAGTGGTGTCGGTCCAAGAATTGCACCTGCCAGGAATTGAATAGATGTTGCTGGTTACATTTCTCATTGCATATATAAATCAAATCAATAGTGAGATGGTCTTGTTTGATGATAAAGCGGTGATAACGAACCAGTTAAGATGCATAAAATGTCTTGATGACCTACCTTCCAAATAATCAGATCCACGTAATCTTGAAAGTGGAAGTAAAACTTGTTTCGAAGTCTTTGGATCCTCTGGTAAATCGGGAAAAAACAGTATTAAAACGATGAATTTACACACTGAAAAGATACAACTTATAAGTAAAAAGTTAGACAGCTATATAATACAGACATCCAAAAATCAAACACAACTACAATTCAGAAACACAGAAACTAAAGACGGCAAAAAAAATGCAAAGCAGTAATTAGGAGAAATGGCAAGGGTAAACAATTGACAACGTACCAAGGTGTAATGATAACACTCAGTTACAACCACCAAACTATTTTTCACTAGGCGGGGTTAAGTGTAATGATCGATCGATGCATAAAGTCTATATCACAGTATTAGGTCTAGATCAGATCATTTGCCTCTATATTGGCTAATACACTTCATACCAAAAACCAATATTGTATTCTGTATAAAATGAGATGCTTCTACGGATCTGCCATTTCAGATTTTAGTATGTCTATTTTTCCATACACTTATTCATGTTTAGGAATGTCCTAATAATATGATAAAAAGAACAATGTCCCAATAATGATAGACTATGTGGGGAGAAAAATAAGGGAAATTATAGAAAAGGAAATCTTGTTAACAATATTTCTAGTTTAAGAATAACTAAGCATGCACATGGTTTATTCAGTTAAGGAATGATCATTCAATTCAACAACCACCCTTTGAACATGATTAACTGCTTAGTCGTTAATTATTATTCCTAAATTGGAAGCATCTCTAATGAGAACTCTTTTTAATAATTCCTTCTTTTATAGTATTGCAAAAATGCGTGTGTGCAACAGTTGCAAAGCTGGACAACAAGCCCATGCATTCAAACACATGTATGCTTGTGGAGAAAGAAATATGGATGTACAACACCAAACAATGTCCTGTCCATAAGCAGTGACAGTATAAGACAGGAGAAGATCTCAACAATTTGCTGTGAAGAACAATAGGAAAGAAACTGAAGATTTCACTGTTTCAGAGATAAAAGAAAAGAAAAAGAAACTAATATTTGGGAATATGCTCTGTGCCTATAATATCCTTCCAAGATAAACTTCCTGAGACATGTTAAAGCAAAGAAACAGAGCCAAATAAAACATGGAAAAAGAAGATTGTGCAATAAGAAGTGAATTTATAAAACTAACCAAGGTATCATCTGTTTCTTCATTCCATATTCCCTGGAATATGAATGAAAGCAATCGCTGCTTTATACCACTTAAAAAAGAATTCCCCATATTAGGCTGACCTTGATGCATGTGATTTTCTACATTGTTCTCTGGTACCTGCTGCTGTTTATTTTTGTCAAACAATGACATGCCCTGTCAGCAAATGATTGCCTTTCATGAGTTTAGTCCTTTAATGACATTGTAGATTTTTTTGTCGAAAAGGCCCAACAACTCATCTAATGGAATACTCAACAAGATGCTTGTAGAATAAAGCTAAAGCCAAAAGCTAGCCAACCTGAGCATTTGAATTGAGAAAAAGTTCGTCGTCTTCACGACAGAATTCCCCAATAGCACGAACATCAACAAGGTTACCAGAATCCCTAATTTGAAGAATGTGTATAGTTTGATACCGAAGTGATACAATTGCCAATAGATCATCATACAAGAAGACACCCATATTATGGGTCAAATTAACAAAGTCATTACTGAAGACTTTCTTATCCAGGATCTCTCCATCTTCCATTCTAAATATAATAGGTGAGAATAATCAGTTTATGATTTGGCCTTCAATTTTGAAGATCTCAAAAAGAAAAATTCAAAATATAAAGGAAGATGAGAAAGCACCTCAAAAGGTGAAAAGTTATCTTTTCTATTGAAGGAACACCCTGGACAGCTCCTCCAACAGCAGGTGCATCATGAATTTGGGCCGTAGAAGTGGCAAACAGTCCAAATCGATTACCCTCCATGTAAAGAAAGAAATCTTTACATATGAGTTCATTGCAAGAAGCAAGTGGTACACAATATAATTGAGTGAAAAAACTGTCGAATCTTCTTGCTTTTGACGGCAAATCATGTTGATCACAATCTTCATCATTGCATGAAAAAGAAAGCCATCTAGGCCTATAAACAATCAACTCTTGATGGTTTCTGCTGAAACTTATAAGGTACTGACCATCCTCTGTGAATTTACGAAATGAATGGTCTGGGCACTCAACCTCGTATATTGTGTAACTTGGCACCAAATTTTCATAGAATCGCCGAGCATGATGAACCTGCAAGCATTAAATTACACCTGCAAAAATTATATTCGATTCAGGTTCCTTCAACAAAGGAACAATACAACAATTTTATAAATTTCTCATATGCAAGTTTCTTCATTTGACTGTGTGAAAGCAAATTTCCCAAACTAGCACACCATATATACTTTTGTAAACAGTTTATGCCTGATATTACAATCATCAGTTTATGCCTGACACTATTTTTATAAAATAGTGTCAGTTTATGTCTGACCAGAGGATAATATTAAACTATTTTATGGGGATAATAGCACAATCATCAGTTTATGCCTGACACTATTTAATACATCCTCCGGTCACTATTATAAACAAAAAATCACTTTTTATGTTCATTGAATAACTGACGTATGTGCTCTGTAATATTGACCATATAGATAATTTATTCAGGCCCTGTTTGTTTTGGATTTTTTTCAAAAAAAAATCTATTTTTTTTCTTTAAAAAATCACTTTTTTCATTTTCAAGTGTTTGTTTAGGATTTTTAGAAAAATCTATTTTGATCCTAAAATGAAAAGCTATTAGGATTAGCTTTTCTCAAAATCTATTTTTTTCAACAACAAGGAGGTAACACATGTACATGTTAAAACTCATTTTAAAAATAAAATGGATTTTTAAGGGTGGTAGGCAAACAAAAAAAACTTCAGATTTTTTTTAAAATCTCTAAAAATTAATCTCTAGATTCTTTTAACACAAAATCTAATTTTTTTAAAGCTAAAACAAACGCACCCTCAATGAACCTAAAAAGTGGATGTTTGCTCATATAATAATGATCAGAAGGTGTAAACCTCTCTGCATATTTTTCTACATATCCAAAATAAAAAAATAAAAACTCTCTGCATATCCAAAAAATACAGTAAAGCAAATAGCATAACTCCACTTACCCTTATTTTTCTACCTCTAATGTTCTTTATTGGACATTCACACCCTACAGTCACAACCCGATACCACCAAGCAAAAAACTAAAAAGTCTAAGAGCCTATTTAAGGTGACTTATTTGAGCTTATTTACTAGCTTACAAAACAGCTTATGACATGTACATAAGTTGTTTTCAGTTTATTTCCATTAATTCTCCGGTATAACTTACAAGAATAACTTTACTTTTATCTTTTGTTATAAGCTATTTATCCAAACAGGGTCTAATTGTTGATCTGAAGTGCTTACAAACTCTCATAAACATTCTTATTTAATCATTTGTTTCCATTAACTATTCCACATCTTAGCTATTGAAAAAATAAATAATTAAATAGAATCAAATACTAATTAAGAAGTGATTACACTAGTGCCAGGAGCAGGAGTGCAAATTTGACGATCGAAAATCCTAGCCGCAATATTGCTGCTTCTGTAGTACATTACATTAAACCACCTTCTCAAACTCAAAGAAACCTTTACCCTGAAAATCAAGGAAAACGAAATTATATTTTATTTTTCTGGAACTTAGAAGCTACAAAGCACTGACACCGTGCATGATATGAACACTGATACGCGTCGACACCGATAATAATTTGATAAATTAGTTGCAGAGAAATTACCGGCGGTGGCGACGGTGTTGACGGGAAGAGAAGTGCGGTGACCGGAAAGAAAGAATTGAGATTTGGAGAAATTAATAGAAAGAATGGAGTTTGGATATGACACGTCACCACTTCTTTTCAAGTTTTCACACACCACAAACAAAACAACTAGTACTTCAGAGTACTTCCTATTCCCACCCACCACTCTTTTGTTCACTTTCTACTTACTACTGTAGTTGCTATCAAACACCCCCCCCCCCAACTACTATTATTGTTTCTTTACCTTTTTTTATGCCTTTATATCTGGATAAGATGAGACCACCAAATC
>Ga0315915_1009261_pt1 | contig 11248 bp, 7 predicted proteins | sample MpolbnodulesMG_FD_207738 | JGI IMG/M metagenome (GOLD analysis project Ga0315915, IMG submission 207738) | Medicago polymorpha root nodule microbial communities from Los Angeles, California, United States - branched nodules | ecosystem: Host-associated > Plants > Roots > Nodule | place: USA... | reverse complement strand
TTTTGGTATTAACTCTTCATTGTAATTGCTTGAAATTACCACAACAACCATTTTTGTTCTAATGGAATCAACAAGAACACTCCTTTACTAGAACAAAAGTAATTACCACCACCATATAACTCTCTCACACGAGCCACTCACCCACCACCACCAGCCGTGTATATGGCATATACGAGACAAATCTTGGCTGGCTACCATTCCAACAACTTAATCACACAAATCTTCACAAACTGCTCTAAATATTTTTTCTTCCTTCATTTTTTTACTTCAATTTTCTATGCTAAATGGGCCACTATTTTTTCTGTAAATTAAAGTTGGTTTTCGTTTGTTTTTATGAATAAATTCACAATTTGCAATTTGCATGTTCTTTACCAAATTGTACCTTGGATTAATTTAAGAAGGACTGGGAGTAATTATTGTCTAACAATATCAAAGAAAAATTGAGTTTTTGTACAAAAATAAATCTTTTATTGTCATTTTTATTTCCATTTGAAAAAGAAAGAATGAAAGGAATGAGCTTCATTGTGATCGATGCTGGTGGCAATGGGTCAAGTTCAGTGTTATGGAGGTTGAAGACAATGTGAAAAAAATACAGTGGAGGTAGACTATGATAAAACTGGTGTTCCTATTTAATCTAATGGTGTAAACCCAACTTTCCCATGGTGGGAAAAAACTAGCCTTTCCCAGGCTAAATGCCACCTCCTTTATACGGTCAAAGAAGACTAGAGACGTGTGAGAATTGGTACAAGGGGTGCAACAGTGCAATTTTAGGGGGTTCATGATAGGAAAAAGCTAGAAAATTAGGTGCAAATTCTAAAATTGAGGGGTTGCAGTTGCATCTGCTTAGAACAACGTGGCTCCGCCACTGCTTTGATTCACACAAAATTTATTGGAAAGCAACTCATAATCAAATTATTTGAGAAGTTGAGCAATCTGATGAGCTTGTTAAAAAATTACCTTCAAATATATATTAATCGTGTCACACAATGTTGATTTTTCAAAAAAATAAATGAGAGGACCCGTTTTATTCCACATCGTAGTCAGTTAGATTTGTCAAATGGGTAGGTTTAACTTAGTAAACCATAATACATAAACGGGTCATATCGGTTTTACCCATTTGCTAATCGAGCTTAACAAAACGTTTAGGCTTAACTTGTTAAAATTATAAATAAAAAAAAGCTTGGATATAGTTTACGGTGGATTCTAGGATGAGGAAGCTATTAAGTCCCTCACCGGTGGACCACTATTAAGAGGCGTCAGATTAATCAAATTACACACATCTTATTATACATTATCTACACTGGATCACAAATATCTTCTTCTCTCACCATTAAAACCATGACTTTAGGGTGAGGTTTTTTCCACAACTGTTGTCTGGGTTAAAAACACAATCCCTGGTTTTGCAGGCAATCAGAGATTAAAAGGAAATTCAATCATCATATCAATTTAAAAACTTTAGTTCTTTTGCCTAAAAAAAACTTTGCAGTGTTCGAGTTTTTAATTTATTTTATAAGTGAAATTAAGAAGAATAAAAGGGTAAGTTTACCGTCAAATAAAACTTAAGAATCAAATCTTTATAGAATGATTGAGATATAGAAGAACACCCTTTATGTGATATTTGAGGGAGAAAGATACATTTAATTTTTGAAAAATAATTCATAAATTCAAAGGAAATGTATTATTAAAGAATAGTTGTGCATGATGGAATGAACGACAATGAGATTTCAGGAGGTGATAGATGAAAACAAGGAAGGCAACGATACAACAAATCAAAGAGGAGAGGAGAAGAAAGAAAAGAGATCAAGTGCAGGAAGTTGTATGATTGTGGACTCATTTAATCTAATGGTTGTTAGACATGGTCCACCGGTGAGGGACTTAATTGCTCCCTCGCCCTAAAATCCACCATAGTTTACTAAATTCATTTTTTACCTTATAAACATATCAATATCCTAAAGTTGTTGAATCTAAGCATAAATTAGCACGAGATTGTTCTACCTTAGAATTCAGTACCTATGTGAGTGGGATTGGACGATGCACAAGCAAGAATGTCAATTTGAGTAGTGCAAACATTGGTGATATCAAATGCCTTGAAAATCTAAGGGTTCCTCTACAAGGTTCGTCAACGAAGTGTGAGTTCAGGCCTAAGGTAGGCTCAAAGGTGCAGTCAATAAACAACAAGTGAATATTCATGTACAATTTGTTGATGGTCCCGAGGGGCGCAAAGGTTAGATTAGCAGAAAATACTTATCGGTTCAAGCACACAAGGTGCCCTTGTTTTTTCGAGGTAAGAAGGGATAAAGAAAATGTCTTGAGCTAATGTTTGAATACCAGACACTTTGGCTCATAAATAACCGACGATATATTCCCAAGAAAAGCTCGAACAACTTAGAGAAAAATGTGAGACTCGTTTATAAAGTTTTTTGACTCGTGTTGATTTCATCCGGTAAGAGAATGGGTGTTGGAATGATAATGCTTAAAACATTCATCATGCCTAAAAATCAAAGTGTGATTGAGTTCAGCTTATTTGAAACATAAAGGATTTAATGAGATCTTATATAGAGAGAATTTTAAGGATCGTTGCCTTAGAGTAATCGAAAAGCACAATACAATTATATTATGCACTTGGATGTTGTAACACCACATGATATCTACATTAAAATAAATTAAAAGTGTAATTCATATTAAACTTTTGAGGAGCGAAATGTAATTCAAACATTTCATAGATTGTGATTTGCGAGTCATACCAATAAGTGAGTCCCACCATCATTAATTATTTTCTAATTTTATTGTGTTTTTATTTCTTTAAATGAAAGAAATGGAGAAGATCTAAAATAGAGATGATCTTGACTCATGAGTGAAAGTGATAGATGTACTTCCTCCATCACATGTAAGTGATCAATCTTGACCATATGCAGTATTCATCTAACATTCTTTGACTAACATGATAAACAATTAACGACTATTTTAAAATATTTTTGAAGGAAAAATATTTTAAAATTTTGATACATGATTATTGTGAAAATATTACCTCTTAAATAAACAGATAGATACGTGCTCCACCCATCAATGTTCTATGTTTGACGTATCCATTTGCGTGCATGTGCTTCATAGTGATTAATCAGCCAATCACTTGTATTGATCCAAATCACTTTCTTCTCAACAATTTTCCTTTTTCTATTTTGCTACCAATTAACTTCTACAAAGCTTCCAAACTCGTAGCAAAACCAAACTCAAAGGAAGAAGAAGAGGATGAATCGGAATAGCAGAAACACACTTCGCTTCCTTACACGCTTCGATCATCACCAACACAACCCATCTTCTCAATTCACTTCAAAAACAGTTTTTGATGAAAATTGCAAACAATTAACGGGCAATGTTGTTCCTAAGGAGAATAAAGCTTTCAACTTTTTCAACCCACTAAGAAATTTCTTCAAAAACAAGCAATTGGGTCATGGAGTTTCTTGTGGAATTCATCAAAAATGTTATTATGGTTCAGTGGGTAGTGTTGTTCAAAGAAGCCCCAGATTCTCAGAGTTGAATGATGATGATGTTAAATACTTTGAGGAGATTTTGGGGAAGAAAAATGTTGTACAGGATGAAGATAAGCTTAGTGCTGCTAATATTGATTGGATGCATAAATACAAAGGTTCAAGCAAACTCATTCTACAACCATGCAACACTGATCAGGTTCTTTTATTTACTTGCTTTTGTTTGTTTACTTTTCTTTTGAATGTGTTGATAAAATAAGCAATTATCTGACTGTTTGAGAGAGCTTGTGAAAATAGTTTATGACATGTCCATAAGCTGTTTTCAGTTTATTTTCAAAAGCTTTATTGGAGAGGTTATGCAAACAACTTACTAGTTCGATTTTTATTTTATCATTCGCTCCAAAATACCTTATATATAAGCACTTACTAGGATATGATAAGCACATATGCTATAAGCACTTAATTAAGCTATTTATTCAAACAGAGCTTAAGACTTGTTTGGATTGGCTTATTTGAACTTATCTTCTGGCATAAGCACTTGAGAGACTGTTAGGAAGATATGTCCATAAGTTGTTTTGAGGTTATTTTCATAAGCTCTCCAGGATAGCATCGCTTATGAAAAACAGTTTATAGTTTATATGAAAACAGTTTGACTTTGTTTAATCTTTTGTTATTGTAATAATTCATACATAAGCATTTAAACGATAAGCGCTTATGCTATACGGTTTATTAAGTTGTGTATCCAAACAGTGCCTAAGCATTTGAAAAGTGGCTTTCTTCTGTATTTTATTTTTCCGATTTTGCAGGTTTCTCAGATTCTTAAATACTGTAACTCCAGATGTCTGGCTGTTGTTCCTCAAGGTGGAAACACTGGTCTTGTAGGTGGAAGTGTACCTGTCTTTGATGAAGTATACCCTTTAATTCATTCTCTTGCAACGCAAGAAACTCAGTATTTACATTAAATGAGACAGTTATATTCTTTTGGTCTATCCTATTGTACACTGACAGCTTCCGTATTATCTATTGCTGCAGGTGATTGTTAGTCTTAGTTCAATGAATAATATAATTTCTTTTGACAAGGTAGACCATTTACTTCTTGAAAGGCATATTTTTTATGCCTTATGAACTTCCTTTTTAAGCATTTTTTCGATTTTGGATTAGCTTATATTGTGTTCAGAAATAGAGCATATGGCTGAGAGGTTATTTCTGTGTAAACTCAAGCAATAACTCACGAGTATCCCTATGCAACTCACTCACCTCACCTCAACACAACATTTTGTTGTTGTTACATTTGATGATACAAGTTACCATTGTAACACCAATTTGCATCAATTCTGTATTATTTATTTCAACGGAATTTGTTAGAATTATGTAAATTACATAATTCTAATAGAATTGAAGTCAATGTGAAACATGATAATGATAATGAAAGATTTTTATGATTAGTTCTGAAAGTTCGCCAATGGGATTTTTAGGTTAGTGGAATATTGGTATGTGAAGCTGGGTGCATATTGGAAAATATAATGTCATTCCTGGACAATGAAGGGTAATCTTTTTTCACTTTCTAAACCGTTGGTTTTTTTGGGAAGTCTTAGATGAAATTTCATATATCAGTTTCAATTAGATGATTTTTTTGGGCAGTCTTAGATTGTCTACTTTTCAAAGAAGAATTAACAATACTTAAGTCTTGATAGTTATAGATGATTGGTTCTCCTTACTTTGCCCATTTGAGTTATACTCAAGACCTTGATGTATGCTTTATGTATTTAAGTTGTGTAAACTTTTCATTCAGATTTATTATGCCACTAGACTTAGGCGCTAAAGGGAGCTGCCAGATTGGTGGAAATGTTTCAACTAACGCCGGTGGTTTGCGTCTTGTTCGTTATGGATCTCTTCATGGAAATGTACTTGGTGAGAGAATACTTCTAAGTCGTAAAACTTAGGTTGACTGTTAGCAGCACTAAGCCATAATACTTGTTTTTTTTCTTTTTCTTTCTCTCTTCCATATAATCTGAATTTAAATTTCCAAAATCGATGTACCAAAGTTGGATGATTGTATTGATATAGTCTTTTCTAGACTTTAGCTAGTTGTAAGGTGGAATCACCTTAGTGACATCTTTGATCCACTTCTTTTCTGTTTCTACTAAATTTATTCTGAAGCAAAATTTTAATTATATGGCAGGTGTTGAAGCTGTTCTAGCAAATGGCACTGTACTTGACATGCTTAAGACATTGCGCAAAGATAACACTGGCTATGATTTGAAACATCTATTTATAGGTATGTAGTTAACATTAACAATAATGAAAATCTGAAAACTAACCAATAATGTGATCGTAACTCAACTTCACAATTATGCAGGAAGTGAAGGTTCCTTGGGAATTGTAACCAAGGTTTCAATACTTACCCCACCAAAGTTATCTTCAGTTAATGTTGCTCTTCTTGCTTGCAAAGATTATAGCTGCTGCCAGGTACGATAAGTGTTTTTATTTTGAAATTTATTTTGATTTGTGAATTTCTGAAACTAATCATTGTTTTGTTATAGTTGATATTCTGACTGATTTTTCACTTTTACGGGGCACCTTAATTTATTGCGGGTTAAGAATTTTCTAATTTTATTCCGAGGGATTGGGAAGCACTATATGGTTTCATCTTTCTTTGCCGTTTATGTTTTCCTTCAATGTCAATATGGACCGCTGTCTTTGAAATTAATTGTAACTTTTTTTTGGAGAGGTTTGCAACTTTTTTTTATCACCTTACTAGATGCAGTATGTGTTTGTGTTAGGATTTAAGCCCATGAGGAGAGCCGAACCCAAAAGACTAGTCCATTAGGTGGGAGAACCTCATGACTTAAATACCACATCAAACACTTTAAACTACTTGATTTTAATCTACTCGATGTGGGACTCCAGACTGTTTGGATAAACGTTTTCCTCTTCATTTTCCCGTCCCGAGGCAGTGTAAACGTGAGAATACTGTGAACCTGAATATAAAAGGACACACATCACACAAATCACATATTATTTTTTTAAGTAGTAGACACGTTTGCTTTGCACTGCTATAAAAGTAAAAGTTATCTGAAACTTTTATGGTCATGTTTTCTTGTTTAGTGTAGTCTCATACAGTTTATAGTAAATTTTCATGAAAAGTTCATGCTCATGCCAATATACTTGCCCCCATTTTTGTTTAGAATGATACAGGCATAAATCTTATCATGTTACTTTTGTTTCTGTACTGCTTATCAGAAACTGCTACAAGAAGCAAAAAGGAAGCTTGGGGAGATTTTATCTGCATTTGAATTTTTGGATGGCCAGTCAATGGATTTGGTAATCTCTATTGACGCTTTGTGGTGAAGTTAGTATGTGTCTGCTAAATGCTTCGTATAAATACATTAAAACTGTCTTGATGTATAAACACCTGCTAAAACTTCTTTTTGCACATATGCATGTAATTTCATCAACAAAGTCACGTTATAATTTGTACATCCCAAATATTTGAAAGCAACAAAAGATAAAATGTGCATACTAAAAAACACACATAAATGGTAAAGCATATAAAGAATTTCTGGCCAGTGCTCTGATATAGGCATAGTAACATGTCTGTGGAGTTTCGGGTTAGATTATGGTTTCAGAAAGGGCTTTACAGAGAGTTTCTCTTTGTTAAGGTTTTCATATAATCCTTACAAATGTAATGTGAATTACCAAGTTATATCTGATCATTACAATAACATGCCGGTTTTACTCCACTCTTAACATTAAAGTTGTTAGATTATTTGATAAGAAAAAATCTATACGATTGAAACAAATTACTCGTGTAAAATTATACCTCTTACTCTTACTACTGAGAAAATTATCAGAATCGGAACTTTGTAACTTTATTTTCTTTTTCCCCCAGTCAGATCATAGTCAATTGTCATGCTGATCTGATTGGATATCTAACAGGTTACAAATCACCTGGAAGGTGCTCGGAATCCATTTCCTACTTCACATCATAACTTTTATGTTTTGATTGAGACAACAGGCAGTGATGAATCTTCAGACAAGTAAAGTCCTTGCCATTTATGCTTATTGATTTGTTTATTTTCGTCGAGTAAATTACACTTCCCCTGTTCTGAATTTTCCCAATCAAATATCACCGTTTAAATTGTAATTTGGGAATCCTTAGCAGAGAGTAGTGTAAAATAGATCCATGTCAATGGATTTAGAAATTGGGTAGGATAATAAATTGCAGGGTTTGATTAGTAATAACAGATAAAAGGTGGTTATTTTATATATCTTATCCTCCATATTTTCAATTTACAACACCCCAAATTTATGTCAATTCTGATCATGTAATTAAGGTTCTTTATATTTGATATATCTCCAGACAAAAGCTTGAAGCATTTCTACTTGGCTCCATGGAAAATGAATTGATAGCTGATGGTGTTCTTGCACAAGACATAAACCAAGCATCAACTTTTTGGCGTATACGTGAGGTTGACATTTTTCATCCTTGATTCTTCTTTTCTGAGGAATACATTGCTGCTGTGCCTAACTTCTAACATCAGTTTTTTCATTTATCTGAGATGGTTTTTCAATTTTTTAGTCAGTAGTTTTTTCATTTACAATTCAATTTTAGAATCAATAAGCTTTGACCAAACCAGGTCAGCTATACACTACTTGTGCTTGGAATTTTGTATGCCAGTGCCCCCTTACAGAGTGGTTGTGCTGTAGAAGCTAATTCATTTACCTTTTGTTTTTCATAAGGAATTTGGAAAGGAAATTGTTTTGTTAAAAATGCTCTTTTTCAAGAACGATTTTGTCATCAACAAATAAAATTCAAGTTTGATATGAAAATTTTCATAACTTTTCTCTGAAAAATACTATCCAGGTTTTTGGTGATATCAGTTCTTATTGAATAATTTCAGGGTGTTTCAGAGGCATTGATGAAAGCAGGAGCTGTTTACAAGTATGATGTATCGATACCTGTTGAAAATCTATACAATCTTGTTGAAGAAATGCGCTCTAGACTAGGTAGAAACCCTATGAATGTTACTAGTTATATCACAATGGTGCACATTAGAACATCAACATTATTACAATTTTGTTATTGTGACTTTTGTTTGATTATTGTAGGTGATGCAGCTAATGTAATTGGATATGGTCACCTTGGAGATGGTAATTTGCATTTAAACGTTTCTGTTCCTCAATACGATGACAAGGTAGCTCAAACAAACTCACAAAAAACTTTTGTTATGAACTTATTATTTTTCATTTTATATAAGATTAACAGCATGAAAACTTTGCAGATTTTATCACAAATTGAGCCTTTTGTTTATGAATGGACGTCTAAGAAACGTGGAAGTATTAGCGCAGAGCATGGCATGGGCCTAATGAAAGCTAACGAGATTTTCTACAGCCAGTCCCATGAAACTGTATGTATATTATTGGCTCAAATTGCAGTTAGTTCTCCATTTGAGAATGTAAACTTGTGAGTTGAATGTCTGAACTTGTATCAAATTTGACAGGTGCAAATGATGGCTTCAATCAAGAATTTGATGGATCCAAACCACATACTCAACCCATATAAAGTTCTTCCTCACTCTATCACTTCATAATCTTGATCAGGAAACATACCTCAAGAGACATGTGATTGATGGCAATAATTTATCATCATACATTATTGTAATTTATAAATAATTCTGTACTGAATTGGTTTCAATCTTTCAAAATGACTTTCTATTTTCAGGTAAAGACCTTTGCTTATATTTACTAAAACCAGAAGATGAAAACTATTAGACGTTTTGTGGAAAACTTTTCCACATTTACATTCACATACTTAATGTTGTACATGGATTAAGTTGGTCTGATTTTGGTCAAAACCGTAAACCGGACCATGTAAATATGCAAAAGGTCCTCGCAATTAGAGGTCACTTTGATTTTAGTCTCTGTAAAAAAAATCATTCAATTTAACCGTGCAATTTTAAAACTCTATTAAACTGGTCTCTCTCTCTCTTTCTTTTTTTCCTGAAGTGGACATAAAATAATGACGTATCATGTGTGATTAGACATAATTTTTGTTAACTCATTAAAACACAACACTAATAACTTATTTAACAATTTTTTAAGTGATTAACACATGTTTAATTACATTTGTACATGTTAATCATAAAATTCATAATTTACAATGAAATTTATATATAAACTACCAATTGCAGAATGTAAATAAATTTCTGTTTATTGTGGTAGTAGCACATATGCATAATAAACAAAAACACAAAATTAAATAATTTTTTCAAAAAAAATAAATAGTAATAATAAATTTTTACAAAAAAATTAAATTTTCATTGGTTGGTGGGTAAATTACCCACCATTTTTCAAAGGTAATCTAGAAAAAACAAAAAAAAAAATCATAAAATTGGAGGGAAGTTGGTTGCCCATATTGGGTGCCTTTGTTCGTTCTTGACCGTTGTGCACTTTGAATCTTTACTAGACTTTCCACCCGTGTTGCCGCACGGGTCATATACATCGTAAATGTAGTGGAAAAGCAAAATTTAATAGCACAATTGCAACTAATAATTTTAATGTCATCATTTTGAGAGAAAAAATAAATAATCACATAAACTGTCTATATTTTTTGGAAAAAAAAAGTGGTGAAAATAACTCAAAAATAATAATTAAGGAAAAGGGAGAACAAAAATCCACAACATGAGCTATCTTCAAAAAATAATAAGAAATCATGTTAGAGTAAGATATCATGTGATGCTTACATATTCTAAAATTGTGCCATATTCTTAAAAATTAAAATTACTTGTTGGAATGCAAAATTAAAACGTACAAATGGAAGCCATTGTGGGTTTCTTCGTGCTCAATAAAATACTGAATCTTGTCTTGCAATAATACTACATTGATATAAATTTACAATCATACACTACTAGAAATCCTGCATTTTGTCAGGGAAAAATGTCAGGAGCTTCAGCTCCTGGCAAATTTGCCAGGAGTAATGTCAGGGAAATCCCTGGCAAATTGCAATTTCATATCGGACAAAATGTCAGGAGCAAACCCCACGCAAATCGCAGGAGCCCCTGGCAAATTGCAGGCGGGAAAATTTAAATTCAAATTAAAGTAGAGAATCTCTGCATTCTGCAGAAGATTCTGCAGAAGATTCTGCAAAATTCTGAAAAGCTGAAATGCCAGGGGCGTAACCCCTGGCAAAATGCACAAACTTGTGGCAAATTGCTGACAGCTTTTTGGTAGGTCTGCGGCTAGTCTAGGAGACTTTTTGACCGAATTTTGCCAGGGGTTGCTCCTGGTATGGCTCCTGGCAAAATGTAGATCTATAATTTTGTTTATAATTGCACCGGTTCCATTCATTGAGATCATTTTTGCATACCGAGAAAATTGAAGCATTTCTTCACTTACAAAAAAAAAATTTCTGCTCTTCCACATCTTCATTCTTCATTAGGTATAATTATTTTGACTTGTTATAATTTCATGTGTATATTTTTTGATTGCTTATTTACTTATTTTTTTTCACTTCTTTAATTTGCAACAGTGTCCAAGTTTATTGCCTCCTGCTGTTCTCTTGCCAACCTTGTTGTTGTTTGGATCTGTTCTATCATCAAGCTTCAACAAGTTAGTAGTTTTTCTACTTATTTTTTTTTTTTTGTAAGAAAGTAGTTTTTCTACTTATTGATATAGATGATGTTATAATTTTGGTATGTTCAATTTTGTTTTCAAATATATTTCAATTTTTCTGTAATAAAATTTTTAATGAAAAAATT
>Ga0315915_1009259_pt1 | contig 11254 bp, 11 predicted proteins | sample MpolbnodulesMG_FD_207738 | JGI IMG/M metagenome (GOLD analysis project Ga0315915, IMG submission 207738) | Medicago polymorpha root nodule microbial communities from Los Angeles, California, United States - branched nodules | ecosystem: Host-associated > Plants > Roots > Nodule | place: USA... | reverse complement strand
GTTTGCTCCTCTAAATATTTGCTATTTTCATGCATTTTCATACTAGTTTTTTATTTTATTTTTAGAGATCATACTAGTTTTATGCATTTTTTCTAGTTTTTTTTAAGTATTTTTTTGGTTTTTCATTAAAAAAATAAGTAATAAAAAACATTTAATATAAATAATTATTTATGTGGATAAAATAGGGGGGAGGGGGCAAAATCCTGAAAAACATAAAACATGGGGGATAAAATTCCGAGTTTTAAAATAGGGGAGGCAAAATCCATAATCAATCAAAATAGAGGGGGTAAAATTCCGAGTTTTAAAATAGGGGGGGCAAAATCCAAATTCAATCAAAATAGGGGGTAAAACTGCACTTAAGCCAATAATGAAATATAACAAACTAAAATACCTATAAAAAAGGTCATTAAACCTTCCAATTTGCATGCACAATAAAAGGACCTGGAATAAACAGAATGGCCAAATGAATTCTAAATCCTATTAGAATTTGGAAACAAAATAGTAAGAATTCAAATAACGATAGAACACTGAAACTGGTATGAATAAAAAATAACTAAGAGGACTTAGAGTGCACCATATTAATATCCAAGTCATTATAGGAAAACAAACCAACAAAATAACAAAAGGAAGAGCAACATTGAAAGAAACATAAGCATATAAGTGGACTTGAAACTCGATGCATGCGGTATCTGAGCAATTACATCCTCAAGCTCCCCTAATTTGACCTCTACTGCATTTAATCTAGCAGTAACAGTCTGCTCTAGTCGGACGAAATCAGCCCCGAGCTCTTTGAGGGCATCCAAAATCTGAGCTCCTAGAACCATTCCAATGGTCTCAGGTGTGGCTGCTGCTTGCAGCTCAGGCTGATCCTCGGGTAAAGAAACCTGTTGCTTCTGACCATTCTCTGCTTCATCTGCACAAATCTCGTTAGCTACTGCCTCCGCGGGCTGGTCAAGGTCATGCAGTACTAGGTCTACCAGTCCCACAACATCCGCATGCCACCTATCTGTGGGTCTAGTGATCTGCAAATGGTTCACCGCTCCCTCTCTAAACTGAAGGATGACTTCTTTATAGCCATCAGAAACACCAACGTGACTATCGTCATTGCCAGAAACAATGACATCCTCCTCGTCTACTACATGACAGCATTTCATTTCTTTGTTGACCGGTTCATCATATAAGAGAGATAATGTAGTCCTATCAACAACGAAACCTTCCCCAAAAACAACCACAATCTTCACTTTGTTACCAGGTTCAAGATTTGATGTTATGCTCTGCCATTCCTCATCCTCAAATGAGGTTAGTGCATCTTTTTTATATATGTGAATGGTTGCCTTTGTGTAATTTATGATTAACACACCTTGGAAACCTGCTGATGTTACGTTCGAGGAAGAGTAATAGACGACGAATAATATCATACTCTTCAGGTTTCGTGACATTATTGTTGGGATATCAAATATTATGGAACAACCTTTGCAACTAGAGGTTGACCATTCAGAACTGTTGTCATAGGGAAGCGAAAACGAATCCCATGTCTCCTCTGCAGTCTGTAAAACGGACAAATGTTTAAATGCCTTAATTAAAAACTTAGAGGGTCCAAGGAAAAAAGTACATTATAGAAATGTAATTTATTACCATCCCACTTTTGAAATATGTGTGACTTAGTCATTGAGTTGTTCACAATTCACACCCATTTCACAAATTACTAATGCAAAATGAGTCTTGGAAACATTAAGAATTAAATTTGTGTCTGATTCAAATTAAGGGGTAAATAAGTTCCAGTGTACTTTTTAAAAAACAAGATAGGCCTAAGTGATATTCAAACCTGTGAAACAACGATTTCAGCAATATTGGAGACTTGGCATTTTGTTCCCATTTGTATTAAGAGAGATTTCAAGTGATTTTTTGACCTTGAAGTGCGAACTTGAGCGAGGCAATCATCAATTAAGGGAGAAGCATACATATCAGAGATCTCTGATGCAATTGACCTTGCACTTGCTTCCAATTTCTGAAAATTTGCGGTTTTTAATACATCCAAAATTCTTGCTATATCTTGAGTTAGTTGTAGATCTGAACCACACTCCACATAAAGAACTCGAAGTTTTTGAAGGTCCTTACAATTACCAAGTGATGACACGGACAACGATGTTTGAACTAGAGATATCACATTATTTGATGGCGACATCCAAGAGTGAATGAGAGAAGGGAATACATCACGTGCAAGTCCTTCAAAGCCACCTAAAGAAATATATCCAATGCTTTTCAATCGTACTATTGAAAATGGTACTTTTCTTATAGCAGTTTTATCCGCAATCAAGGTAATCAAAGATTCCATCTGTTCCAAGTCCTCCTCCAATTTTTCAATCATGGAACATCCTGAAAGAATCAAAGTTTCTAGAGATTTTAATTTATAGATGCTTCTTGGAAGCTTCCGAAGACCTATGCAGTCTGTCAAATTTATGAGAAGAATTTTATGTAGAGATCCAATACTATGGGAGACTGTAGACAAACTTGGACAATTTTTGAGTACTAGCTTTTCAAGATTTGGCAAGTATGTAAAGTCTGGGGTTTCAGTCAAATCCGGAGAATGACTCAGATTAAGAATTTTTAGATTCTCTAGTATCTGCGGGAAAAGAAAAGCACAAGAATTGTAGTAAGGAGCTTAGAGAAAAAATTGATTCGAATTTGGAAGAATGGCTATTTTGCACTAAATCTTAACACTGCAATGCATCAATCACTTTGAATATTAAATTTAGGCGATAACGCATCAATCAGTTTTTGCATTGTTAGTGAGGTGTAATATACATGAAACATTTTACATGTGTGTTACAGAAATGTTGCATGACGCTGCAGTTCACATTTTTTTTTTTGAAGGAACTGCAGTTAACATGTCATGCTTACTATTTATTAAACCATGTGATGCTGCACTAAAATCACTTGCAATGTTATAAAGACTGAAATAAATCAATAAATTTACCTGGCTCTTGTACCATAATTGTTTGAGCTTACTGTATTTTAATTCAACGGCCACTAGACTTTCTTGCTGAAATTCTGCCGGAGCGTAGGTTTTTGGAAATCTATGCCAATACAGCCACCTAAGATCTCTTGAAAGATATTTAAAATCTCCCTTAAGCTTCACCCCAGCGAGGCAAAGCAATCTGAGTTTGTTCATCTTTTTAAATGCTTTGGTGTCCAGACAATCTTTTCCTGGAAACTCCAAAGCCAGTCCCTTCACAGCTTCGGTTCCCTGAAATTAAAAAAAAAAATTCAGAGAAACAGAAAACAAATAGCCTAATTTTAAAATTGGAAACTAACTTTCATCAATGTTTAGCAGTTACCTTATCCTTTGCTAATATATCAAACACTTCCTCACGCCGCCACAACCTACTGCGCTTCTCAGGATCTGATGGCGATTCCTCATAAATTATTTGCCTTCCCATGTCTCTCAACAAATCATGCATTCTCAGCTTGTTCCTATTGTCAACAGTTACAAGGGCTCGCTCAACAAGAACTTTAATTCCAATATCAGCAAAAACTCCACACCCATTTAATATTCGTATTACATCATTTCGGTCCCTCCCAATAAAGAAACAAGCTATATCAAGGAATATTTGTTTCTCCGTGAAATCTTTTAAGCCATCAAAGCTTACTTTTAGTTTTTCCTGTACTTGATCATGAGGAATACATTTGAGTTTCTCCAAAACTCTATGCCAGTCTGTTGTTTCACAGTCAGACAAATAGGACCCTAGGACTTCAAGTGCTAGTGGCAATCCCCCAGAATAAGAAATCACATCTGTTGAATGTTTAGCAAAATCTTCTATCGGACTTGGTTGCTTGAATGCATGCCAACTGAAAAGCTTAAGAGATTCAATTTCATCCATTTCTTCTATTGCATACACTTGATAAACTTCATACAATCTGAGAAGACGCATATTTCTAGTTGTGATTATTATTCTACTGCCTGGACCAAACCATTTGTGGCTTCCACACAAAGCCTTTAGCTGATCCAATTCATTCACATCATCAAGCACAAGAAGTACCTTCTTCTGGGCAAGTCTTTCCTTCAATATATTTTTCCCTGATTCGATGTCACGTATCTTGAATGCCGTTGTTTTGTAAACATCACAAAGTATTTGTTGCTGTAGAGAAACTTGATTTGTATCTGTCTCCCAAACTTCCCTAATGTTCAGAAGAAAGCTCCTTCCCTCAAATTTTCTCCCAATTTGATTATAAATGGCTTTGGCAAGGGTTGTTTTACCCATACCCCCCATTCCCCATATCCCTAGAAGTAAAACATCTTCTGAGTTTTCGATGTTTAGTAGCTTAGTCACAGCTTCCACGCGAGATTCTACACCCACTGGATGTTCAGCAACGAATAACTCTGTCCTATCTAACAAACGAGTGACATGTTCAACAATATTCTTTACATCATCACTTTCGTTCCTACAAAATATTAACCAATGATAAGGCTCACGTTCAATTGTATGTGTAAGCATTCTTCAATATGTTTTCATTTTTCTGAAGCTTTTTTAAAGTTAGAAGCAGAAGCTTTAAAGTAGTAATCATGTTATTTCTATTTAAAAATTATTCAAAATTATCAAATTTTAGTTTCAAGAAAAATTCTAAAAATGATAATTTTTAAAGAAGAGTGATTTTAAATTAACAGAGATATTTTTACACCACCAAGGCTTAAGATTGAAGAATATTAAAGCATCACAATTCACAAACAATTTTCCAAGAGAAAATAACTAACTAACTAAATAAATAAATAAATAACCTGGAATCTAGGAGTACAAACCCTGCTATGCCACCAATGTTAAAGAGTTCTCTTTTCCAATTACTCTTTGTGGATTCATCTACTGAGATTTTTGATATAAGATCTTCCAAAGCTTTTCCAAACTGACCTGCTTGATGTCGTACTTCTGAGGGATCTACCTCATAGAAGACTGGTACAACCACCAGACCACTGCTTCTGCCACTTTCCATGATCTTCTCCAACTCTAGCATACACCATCTTGAATTAGCATAATTTATCGACAAAACAACTATAGAAATTCTAGACCGTCCAATTGCTTGCAACAGCGAGATTGAGATACGATCTCCTCGTTGAATCTCAGCATCTCTGAAAGCATAAATCCCCGCATTTTGAAGAGTAGAATACAGATGGGAAATGAATTTCGCACGACTGTCATCCCCTCTAAAACTCAAGAACACATCGTACATCTTTGGCTGAAACAAACAACGGAAAGTAAAAAAAATTAAAATCACAGCTTAGAACTACATTAGCTAAAATTCTTGATGCTATTGATACTTTATCAACTATGAAGTTACCCGCAACTTATTTTACTAAAATTCTCACTAATTAACTTTTTAGGTTTTGGTGATGATTATGAAACCAAAGATTAACAAACTGATTTCGTTAGTTAATGTTCACTTTGTTTACTATTGCCATCATATATTTTGGATTCAAAAAGCCATACATTGATCATACATCAATATGAGATATCCTCAAAATCATATAATAATATATTGCCGCTCACCTGATTAGTCATATTACTTGATTCCCTCTCAATGATATCTCTTGCCATGGCTCGTAGCAGAACATGCATTTCAAGCTTGTTATTCTCATCAATGGTTACAAGGCTCTTGTCTTCAAGGAGACTTATTTGAAGAGTTGCGCATTTTGTTGGCCTATTTAATGCATGGAGTACAACATTTTGGTCCATCCCATTAAAGAAACATGCTATATCAAGGAATATATGTTTTTCTTCATCACTCAAATCATGATAACTTTTCTCTAGAGCTTCAAGTAGTTGTGGAAATGGAATGGACAATCTTTCCAGACTTTTCAACAGATCCTTCCATTGAGCTGCTTCTTTTCCATGCAAAATTGTCCGAAGATTTTGAAGAGCAAGAGGCAATCCCCCAGAATAGGAAATTACCTCTCTACAAAGTTCGACAAAATCTTCTGGAGTAATTGTAGCCTGGCTGAATGCACCCCGGTTCAAAACCTCAAGTGACTCAGTTTTGTCAAGTTCTTTCACCCTATATATATGGTCAACTCCATGCTCCTTGAGTAGATGTCTATCTCTTGTTGTGATGATTATTTTGCTACCTGGGCCAAACCATTCATGACTTCCGCACAAAGCGTTTAGCTGCTCCGATTTATTAACATCATCAAGTACAAGAAGTATCCTTTTATGTCGAAATCTTTCTTTTAAAATCTCTTTTCCCAATTCAATTGTAGGAATCTTTATTTTAGTTGCTTTGTCGACATCAAAAAGAAGTTTCGCTTGTAAAGAAACTGGACCATTATTTGTTTCCCAAACTACCCTGACATTATCGATAAAGCACTTCTCTTCAAAATAAGGACCAATCTGATCATAAATGGCTTCAGCGATGGCTGATTTACCAATCCCTGCCATCCCCCATATCCCTAGTAGGAGAGGACATTTTGATTGTTTCAATAATTGAATCACATCTTGCACACTAGATTTTACACTCACTGTATAGAAAGCACTGGATAAGTTTATTCTCTTGTTTAGCACACAAGTAACACGGTCTACTACATTCTTAATATGTTGAATTTCTTTGCTGTATCATATACGAAGAGATGCCTTGTCAAAAAAATATATATATGAAGAGATGAAATGCATGAGTGATTATATGTATATCAATTCTCCAATAAAACGGTCAATTATACGTGAAAATGACAAATTGGAACTATTAAAACGGTCATAAAGATAGAGTAATCTAATTTCAAAGCAAGTCAGTTTTAACTATATAGTTATTGGGTCTCACATAAAAAAAGATATGGAGTTGTATTATTTGAACATCAAAATACATATATCGTTTGTGATACCATAGATGTTCATCTCTATCTTTTTCTCTTAATTTTTATTTTCTATAACATACACACATTGTAAACTTACACATAAAAATCAATTGACAGCGTATTTGACATCAAAATTTTGATGACAAAATATCTTTTCTGATAAATGTTTATAAAGACATAATAACAATTACCTGTACAAGACTTTGACTAAGAAATATCTTGGTCCTGAATATTTGTAAGCTTTACTGATCCCTGCCACCCAACCTATGAACTTGTCTTCCTCTATACTGATTCTATCCACAAAATCATAAAAAGCATCTCCAAACATACCACTCTTCAAGCTTCCATTCGAGGGATACACACCATCATAATACACTGGAATAACAATCAAATCCGAGGTTCGGCAACATTCGGTTATTTTCTCCAATTCTTGAAGACACCATGTTGAATTAGGATAATTTCTTGAAAATACAATTATAGCAACTTGGCAATGTTCTATAACATTCAGCATTGAGATTGGTATTGGTATTTCACGACTTCCACACATCTCATAGTCATCCCAGAAAACAACGATTCCATCTTCGGAACGAAGAGCTGTATAGAGATACGAAACAAAAGAAGCCGCATCTTTGTCACAGAAACTCAAGTACACGTAACTCTTCCTCTTTGAATTACTAGCAAAGGAAGACATGGATGGATTTGAATTGAGGAAAATCACTCAAAGTGATCAGAGAATTTGAAATTGCACAACAACAAGAAGTAGAAAAAAAATGAATTTAAAAAAAGAAATGATTCATTGAATATCAAAAGTCTTGCTTGCTTATGTGATATTAATTTTCAAGTCAAAAGTCGTATCAATAATTTATAGAGAATTATTATTACGTACAATTGGAGAAGAAGAAGAATTCAAATGAAATGGAATTATTAATTGAAGAAGTAATTATCAAAGTAAAAGTTCAATAAACTAAAGAATTATTATTACCTACGCTTGAACAACTTGCAAATAGGTCAACGGTTGCACTACTGAACAAAAAGCCTCTTCTAGAAATGGAAAATAGGGGGAAGCTTCTATGCTTTTTTTTCCCCTTTAATTTTTGAAGTAACGTCTCCGTGAACCAAAAAGGTCAACTTGCAAATTGGTCTTTCCTTTATTAAAAAAATATTAAAAAAAAATAGGTGAGGGGAGTTGTTATGTTATCAGCGGCTATAATGGTCTCATTTATAGATAGGATTCTGCCCCTATAAAGTGAGCAAGAACTCACTTTAGAGTGTAAAGTAAGCAATATCAACTGTTAGTTAACAAATTAAAAGTAGATATTGTAGATACATGATTTGACCTGATCAGCAGATCGGCGTCTGGTGCGATGAACTTCCTGCTAGTTCATTGTTAGAATGGAGGGGGGGGTGTAGATTATCAGATCTGTCCCCAATTGCCATCAACTGTTAGTCAAATCTGTCCCCAATTGCCATCAATTCTGTCAACACCTAATGACATAATTAGATTATCTGATCATGCAAGCAATGCACATGGAGCGGATCATCAGAGTCCTAAGAATACCTAAAGATGTTGGCAATGATTTGTTTAACTTTTTATTCCGTGACTTGTTTATTTTGAGAATGGATATTTGTATCAACTCCACTTGTTTTGAATTATAAATTAATGACAATATTCATAATTGATTTCTCCTTTAATTTTGTTCAAAATAGATAGAAATCTCAAATTATATATTCATACGTAATAGTAATATATTAGCAATTTTTTAGCATTGTGGTGGTTTTCCGTGTAAATTATGGCAGTTTATTAATTAAATAACAGGAGTAACTTATAACGGTTTGAACTGCCATTATTGGTGGTATATTATGGCGGTTTGAAATGTTGTATAAGCCATCTAAGTTGTTAAAATGAGGAGCGAATTGTGGCGGTTTGAACTGCTGTTATTTGCGGCATATTACAGTGGTTTGAAATACAGTGTAAGCCAACTAGAGAATTACATTGTCTCTCGTGGGAAAGGTTATCCACTCCAAAAAAGTTTGATGGCATGGGTTTTAAAAGCTTTTAATTTGGCGATGTTTGGTAAACAAGCATGGAAGTTGGTAACACCGAGTTACAGGTCATTGGAATAATATCTGGAAACTTTGGTTGCCACCAAAGGTTAAAAATTTCTTATGGCGCACATGTCGTAATTGTCTACCTACAAGGTTAAGGCTGCAAAGCTGGGGCATCCAATGCCCAACAAATTGTGCCATCTGTAAAGATTATGATGAAGATAGTATGCATCTCTTCTTCATGTGTTTCAAGATTGTTATAGTTTCGCAGCGGACGGGCATTTGAAACTCTTTGCTGCCAATATTAAGTAACTCTGTCAGTTTTGCTTATACTATCTTTAATATACTACAGAAGCTCGGCGCACATCAAAAGCAAGTTTTTGGGGTCACCTTATGGAGTTTATGGAAGCACATGAATAACAAAGACTGGAATGACACAGTCGAATCCTCCCAAACAATTTGCAATGGAGAAGGAAATCTCCTAACTAGATTGGAAAATGCACAAGTCCTTAGGAATCAAAGCTTCCGTCAAGCTGAGGGCCGAGATGAGACTGTGGGAGAACCGATCACAGGTAGATACAACTTCAATGTTAATGCATAATTCTCTCAGTCTTTGAATAAGGTAGGAATTGGCATGTGCATCCGAGACGATGAGGAGCGTTACGTCTTAGCCAAGACAGAATGAATTTCCCAGTTGGTAGATGAGGGCATGGGGGCATGTGGTATTCTCTCTGCCCTTCAATGGGTTCATGATCTTCAATTGGTCAATGCAGACTTCGAGACGGACTCCAAAATCATAGTTGAGAGCATCTATGGTAATAAGCATGGCATTTCTGACTTTAGTGCAATTATCAATGACTGCAATCGTCTGCTCACTTCTGATTTAGTGAACTCTAATGTGAAGTTCATTAGGAGACAAACCAATGAAGTTTCTCATAGTTTAGCTAGGCTAGCTCCATGTCATGCTAGTTTCCACATTTTTAATAGAATTCAATCTTGTATCTTACAATTATTATGATTGAATGCACTAAGTTTTCTTATGTATGAAAATTAAAAGAAAATAATTATACCCAACACCTAATTAATAAGTTTACCAGAAAATTGATGTCAATCAATTAGAATTATTACCTAACTGGTTAGCAGTACAAAATCAGTGACATGATTGAACCAAGATGGATGAACAGAACAACGAAATGAATTCTAAATTCAATTTGAATTCAGAAAGAATTTAATAAGAATTCAGATAACAATAGAACACTGAAATTGGTATGAATAAACAACTGATATCATAAGATAAAAAAAGATCAAGTACAACTAAAAGGACATAGGGTGTACAATACTAATCCCCTAGTCATTATAGAAAGAAAAAAAAGAGCAACATCAAACCAAGCCTAAGAATAGAATGCTACATCTAACTTTCTACGTCACGCGGTATCTGGGCAATGACATCAGCAAGCTCCTCCAATCTCACCTCTACTGCATTCAACCTAGCAGCAACAGTCTGCTCTTGTCTGACGAAATCAGCCCTGAGCTGTCTGATGGCATCCAAAATCTGAGCTCCTAGAGTGGGTTCTATGGTCGCAGATGCTACTGTTTCATGCTGCTCAAGCTCACACTCAGGTGGAGGAACCTGGTGCTCCTGAATACGTTGTTCTTCAGCTGCATGATTGTCCTTGGCTACTGCCTCTGCAGGCTGGTCAAGGTCATGTGGTACTAGCTGTATCGGTCCCATGACATCAGGACATAACCCGCCGTGCTTGGTGATCTTCATATGGTTCACAGTTTCCTCTACAAAGCGATTGATGGATTCATTATCACCACCAGAAACACCGAGATTATTATCATCAATGCCAGAAACAATAACATCCTCCTCATCTACTGCATGACAGTGTTCCATTTTGTTGTTGTCTGTTTCATCATATAAGAGAGATATTGTAGTCTTGTCAACAATGAAACCTTCCCCTAAAACAACCATAACCTTCACTTTGTTACCAGGTTCGAGATTTGACGTTATGGTCTGCCAATCATCATGGCCAAAAGAGGTTAGAGTATCTCTTTTATAGACCTGAATGATTCTCTTTGTGTAATTTATGATCAACACACCTTGGCAACCTTCTGCTGTTATATTCTCTGGGAAAGAGTGATAAACGATGAACAACATCATACTCTTCAGGTTTCGCCCCTTCACTGTTGGAATATAAAATTTTATGGAACAACCTTTGGAACTAAAACTTGACCATTCAGAATTATTTTCGCAGGGGAGCAAAAATGACTCCCAAGTCTCATCTGCAGTCTGTAAAATGAACAAATGTCAATGCCTCGAATTAATAATTTAGAGGATCCAAGAAGAAAAAAGATCATCATCTATATATA
>Ga0315915_1009257_pt1 | contig 11255 bp, 11 predicted proteins | sample MpolbnodulesMG_FD_207738 | JGI IMG/M metagenome (GOLD analysis project Ga0315915, IMG submission 207738) | Medicago polymorpha root nodule microbial communities from Los Angeles, California, United States - branched nodules | ecosystem: Host-associated > Plants > Roots > Nodule | place: USA... | reverse complement strand
ATGGACTTTCTACACCATTAACAACCAAATTTCTACCCCATGACCTAATTCCCAAATCCACAAAACAACAACAACAACCTGTCAAATTCAGTTTCAGAATTACATAACCTAAGATTAGAGAATGTTAGTCTCACCCTTACCTTAGATTAAGTGATTGCAAGATTCTACAAGCCCTCCCTTCTCTTGATTCTCCTCTTCTCTTGGTTCTCTTCTTTCTCCCAAAGACTTTTTGTAAAACCTAATTTTGGTCTGACCCTTGTTTTATTTTTATCTCAACAGATTTTCTAATTAACACCACTTAATTCTAATTAATTCTAATTCGGCCCATCTACAAGTCTTATTATTTTAATTTCCAACCCATCCTACTAAATAATAAAATAAAGGCTTAATTGCATTTTTGGCCCCCTATCTTTTCAAAAGTTGCGATTTTGGCCCCCTAACTAATTAAAATACAAAATAGCCCCTTATGTATTGGATCTTTGGCAGTTTTGGCCCCCAAAGCCACATTTGACTTAGTCTTCGCTGACGTGGCACCCCCTAACTAATTACACGTGGCACCTCACTTAAGGGATGTGGGTGGCCTTCATACCTATTTAGCTTACACAATTTAAAGTAGACCTCGGGAGTTAATTGATATACTATGCTTAACTCATTTCTTTTTCTTTATTTTAGGCCGAAATGATATAACGTTAAGAGTATGGTGATAGGATAGTGAGTCATGCATGTGTGATTTGAGTATGATGCTAGAGGAACATAAATTTCATACCTATTTAGCTTAATTTGTTTATCTTTTTCTTGCCTGTATCCCTTTTTCTTGCTGTATTTGTTTTCCATATCACTTTAGCCCTTTGCCTTTACAGCATACTCTTTTATCAAGCTCCACCGAAATTAGAAAATGTTGCAGAGCTGCTTGAGGATGTCATCAAACCACTTTCCAACCTCAAAGTTGATGCAGGTTGACACCCAATAATATATAAAATTTAAAATTTGAGGCACACTTTGGAAGTTTAAATATATATTTTAATAAAATACACTATTTGACTCCTTATATTGGTGGCCATCAGTGGGGTGTGAGACTAGGTCTGTCCTCTACTAGATTGGATTTGGTGTTTCTGCAGTGATAATGGGGGACTAAGCCCAAGACAACTTGCCAGATTAAAAAAATTCTCTACGTTTAATAGTTAATTTTTATTTTTGGATAGACTATGTTTGATAGTTTATTTGAAGTGCCTAGGAACTTCTACAAGTCTCCTATTTATAGTCTTGGTTCACTTCCTCTTTTCGAATTGCATGGGTAGTTTCTCCTTTCACTCAGCTGTCATGTGGTTGGGAGTGACCATCGCTGGTCTCTCTTCCAAGTTGGCTGGAACCTCCGGTCTTACCCGTGGGTAAGGAAAGAGGTATGGATAACTCCTCAATCTCCCGGGGTAATGTTTTTATTGGTATTATGGTTGCGTTGTTTAATTCCTTTGTCAGATTAAAACCTTCCAAATTGCTTCTTCCCTCTAGAGTAAACCTTCCAAATTGTGTCCAGGACTTGGCCACAGATTGGACCCATCTCAGAATTAGGCCCTAGGGTCCTATCACCTGACAATAATGGCCTTCATTCATTGAGAAAATCCAATTATTTTGTGAGAATCTGTTCATTATCCTCATTATCCACCACCAAAGGCTGGTCGTAGAATAATGTGTAACTTTCTGTGTGTCTATGGTATTTACAGACTTTCCTCGGGTACCATTTGGCTCAATAGTCTCTTTAAGAGCTTCAACGGAATCAGTTATAAATTGCCAACTGTTGCCTTCAACAGGGTTGATTCACATGGTTTGTTAGTGCTTACACTGGAATCATGGGTACTGGGCTAGCCTATAAATTAGCTTGGTGGACCGTTTGTGGGGTATAGGTCATGTCCGCTAGGGTTTAAGTGATTGTATAGTTCAATAGCTATTAGATATGGTACTCAAAAACTTGCAAATAATTTGAGAAGCTCTATCCTTGGCGCAGATGAAGATCCTGATGCTTCTTGTACTTGGCGATCCAAATTGTCAAGTTGTTTTTCCTATCTTGTATTACATATTTTAACGACAATACAGTTATGAAACCAATAGTTATATTTCATTCATTCCAGCAGCATTTAATTTATTTATCATTATACCGCAGTCAAATTTTAAAAATCTTTTTATATTTGTTAGTCTTTATCACTTTTTCATAAAGCTGTCAAAATTGCTGCCTGTTAGAGAAAGGGTAGGATTGCACTGAAATTTCTTTTGTTTCTTTAATTTGCAAAAACCATTTTGTAATTTGCTGTAGGCGATCGGTAATATAAAGAGTGAGCCTGTTGTATCCAATGGGATTAAATCTTGTGCTTTCAAACTGTAGGATGATCATTGTTTATTAATTGATCAAATTATAAAGACTTTGCAACATGCCATATTTCACTTCCTGCGTCCATGTTTACTTTTTCTACAGCATTGTTTCTTCTGTTGTCTGTTATATTTTTATCAAGATCCAATAAATGATTCACAGGTGGAAGGTATTGCTCCGGTTCAATGAATAAATGTATTCTAAATGTATTCGCAGGTGTAAAATTAATAGGACTTTTATCATTATCATCAACAAAGTTGTAACGTTGGTAGATCAAAAAAGTTCAATAGAATTTTATTTTATTTACCTTAAAATTGTGCTTTTCAGAAATGTTTTCTAGACCCATAACAACCCAAACATAATGTCCATCAATTTGTAAACAGCATGTTTCCATTGCTTTAATCTTCTTTCCATTGATAACGACATATTACATATTTTACATAATATAATAAAAAAATATGTGGTGATAAGATCAGCATCTGATGGCTGGTTAATTGATTAAGTAAAAGTATGCTTGCTATGTACCTTTTTAACATAATATATTATTGACAAGAGCCAAATATATATTTATACGTGTGCAATTTCATGGCATCCGGCTATGGAGGAAATGAAAATGGAAGTTTGAAATGATGTCTAAATACAAGTGACAGAAGTGAATTCAATTAAAAATTAAGAACATCCAGAAGGGTTATTTAGTTTGAAAAGAAAAATGCTAATTAGCAATGTCCGCCATTTAAAAGTTGTAGATATCCATATTCAGAAACTAGACTTTAATATTAGTAGGCTAGACTTAGCAAAGTCATCCCAAATGACATTTGTGGGAAAGAATCCATGTCTTGAAATTTCTTAGTGTGATTAATTCTACTTACACATTATAAAAAAAGTGTGAATCAATATGTTCATAGTCGATGCAAAACTGCACTAGGTCAGTAAGTCATACTAATTCAAAAGATGGACATGATGATTGATCAGCAATGGCTATTTAGCTAAAAAAAACCTCATCCCTGTGTTATTGCTCCGATGATGAATGCAAAGAATCACGTAGTGATCACGACCAAAATGGTGTTGCCACAGCGATTCCTGGTTTGAGCAAACAGTATGACTGCTGTAACCAAAACACAGAGGCTTTTAAGCCTGCTCAATAAGACCAAAATATAGATTAGCTTCAATCTATACCAGGAGTCGATTTACAAACTCCACAAGCAACATTCAAATAAATATAAAAAAATAGAAATAAAAAGCAAATATTCAAAACCATAAACATATTGCTGATAAAATTATAACAGCAAAAACTGTGTTCTCGGTAAGAAGGGAAATGTAAACAACGACTGACTCAAACAAATAACAAAAACCACTAAATGTCTTGTTTGGATGCAAAATTTGATTGACTTCTCCTAACAATACTGATAAACGTCACAAAAGCAGAATAAATTAAGCTTTCATACGACCATAAAACTTCTGTTTCTCCTGAGTAGTCTGGAATCGGCCATGTCCAAACTTGGAAGAAGTGTCAATGAACTTCAGTTTAATGTCCTCAAGAGCCAATCGAGAGGTCTGCTTGAGTAGTGACTGACGAAGAGTGACAACACGCTTCTTTGGTCCAACACAGCCTCCCTTGATCATAAGATAATCATGATTCACCACACCATAATGAGGGAATCCACCCATAGGAGTAATATCCTTCTCAGTCCTGCAGGTAGCCAAGAAGGTGATTCAGTATAGCATAATCATATCTTATAAAGAGAATTTGCAATTAACATTTGAACTTCACCAAGATTAAGGTACAAATTTTATTGGCAATACTTGTCTACTGCAATACCTGTCAAATTCAGTGATGGCTGTATGTGACTCTTGGTCCTGCTTGCCAACCTTGTAGATCTTCTTATTCAGCTCAGTACGATGATGATATCCATTCTGACCAGCCCTGGCAACTGTGAATGAAACACGGGCAGGGTGCCAGGCACCAATACAAGCAACCTTCCTAAGACCTCTGTGAGTCTTTCGTGGAAGCCGAGTGACGCCCCAACGAGTTACAACACCTTCGTAACCTTTACCTTTAGTTACTCCAATGATATCAATCATCTCATCCTTTTGGAAAACTGCATCAACTGGGATTTGCTTTTCAAAGAAATTGTATGCATAGTCCACCTTCTGGCTTACTGTTCCACCATTCACTTGGATTTCCATCAAATGAGCTTTTTTTTGTTTCAGACCCTTCAACTTCCTTACCTTCAGTAAACAAAGAAATACATTTAGCTTACAGCATTAACAGTAGTTAAGTCTAACATTAACAAAATGACACAGCTACCACATTTAAAAAGAACAAATTACAGCATTAGCAGTAGTATCTTTTAAGTCTAAAATTAACAAATTGACAGCTACCACATTTAAGAGAATAAATATAACACAAAAGGCTAGATTTAGGTTATTTGATCATCACGAGACTTATATCAATAATAAAGACAGAAGTGTGAATCATAATCAACCCTGATATGGCACACTAATAAACATTTTCAAAAAGGTTGTTTCAAAAAGTTACCAGAAAGAAATAAAAATAAGATCCAAAAATAACATTTTTGGTACCTGAGTATGAGCAAGAACACGAATAACAGTGGCATACTTCTTCAGTTTCTCCAGCTGAGTTTGAATATCTTTCTTTCCTTCATCAGTTTCATATTTTTTGGTATACTTGGTAAAAGCCTTCTTCTTTGATTTGGCCCAGTTCTTGTAGAATCGTCGTTTGACATCTTCACTGAGATGCTGAGCCCAAACAGTATTGAGTGTGCGAAGGCCTCGTGGAGTCTTCACATATCCTACCACTCCAACAACAACAATTGGGGGAGTTTCAATGATAGTGACAGCTTCACATGTCTCTTTCTTATGAAGTTCTACAATATATAAAGGAATGTCATCAGTTATAGTGACCAAGAACACATATCAGGAACCATTAAAAAAATAGCCAACAAAACAAACACATGTTAGAAATTCCAAAACATCACACTTACTTGATCCAGGTTTCTCCACCTCCCTAACTATATGGGTCATCCCAGACTTGTAACCCACAAAAGCAGTCAACCTGCATTGTTTGGTAGGATCGTCTTTTGGGAAAGCTTTCACTGCAGAGGAAAATTAGGTAAAGTGTTCAGGGAATAAGAACAGGGACAACATTAGTAACTAAACAAGGCTACTAGGTAATATATTAGGTGAATAGGTGTAAAAATAAAAGGCAACAGATAACGGGATAGCACTGCACAGATCAAGTTAATCACATTACAATAAACAAAAAAGATGTTAGTATCTTATAAGCATGTGATCACAACCTCAAAAGATGTTTCTATCATATATGCTTGTGATAAACAAAAAGATGTTAGTATCTTACAAGCATGTGAATGAAATGATTTGTATTTCAAATTTGGTCACAGCCTCACAATTGATCGCAACCTCTTAATCAAATTATCAACTTATAATAAACAACACATGTTTCTATCATATAAGCTTGTGAACGAAATGATTTGTATTTCAAAGCTGGTCACAGCTTCAAAATGGGTCACAGCCTCATAATCACATTAAAAGTTGGTCACAGCTTCAATAAACTTTGATAGTTTTCGTCCAGAAGCGTGGGCTTATTGGACAATCATATAAGCTTGTGAATGTTATGATCGGTATATCACTGTAAACAAAACAAAGTGTGTATCATCAAAGCTTGTGAAAGTCCGGATTTGTATATTAAAAAAAACAGTTTGTATCATATAAGCTTGTGGATGTTCTAATTTGTATTTCAAAATTAGTCACAACCTCATTATCACATCATTATCACATTATAATAAACAAAACAGTGTTTGTATCTTATAAGCTTGCAAATGAACTGATTTGTATTTCGAAATTGACCACAGCTTCAAAATTAGTCGCATCATAATAAATAAATAAATGAATAAATAAATAGAGTTTGTATCGTATAAGCCTTTGAATGAACTAATTTGTATTTCAAAATTGGGGGGAAAAATTTAAAACAAAAAAAGACAGATAACCGAATGTAGTTAAAAATAAAAATAGTTGGTCACAACCACATAAATTAACAAAAGAGAGATTTTTTAAACAAAAGACAGATAAATGAATGTGTAGTTAAAAGTAAAAATAGATACAAGTACATAACAGACAGCGGATACATGCACACACATTATACAAACAATACATAGAGTTGACAAAAATAATGATATTGCAGAAGACAAACCGTGAGTCCTAAATTATAATAATTATAACGAATTATTCAGTCAATTTCATTATATTTAGGAACTGACAGATTCGGATATTAAGACAGATTCATTGGATAAATTAACAAAAATATTTGAAAATATTATTAATTAACAGCAAATAAATAAATCTTGTAAGAGAAAAACAAGTTACCTCTCGTAAATGGCTCATAAAAAAAATCAAAACTTAATGTATGCAAATTTCAATAAAAATTTGAGTTCACATTAATTTGTATAGCTACAAAATAAAAGAAGCCTTTAATGTTATATAAAAAAAAATTGTTGAAACTCAATTTCAGTACAGTAATCATGAAACCACCAATTTCCATGAGTGATATAAAAAAGCTTCCAAACCAAAGGCCTATGGCAATAAAATGCCAATTCTCTAGCTCATTTGTATTCCATACCAAAACCCTAATATAGGATTAAGGATAGATAAGCCGTTTTCGAGATTCCAGCCTTGATTAACCATTTATCAATGGAAGCAATTTCAATCATCGCAGAGAAGAAACGGCAATAACATGATGATGCACAAAAATTAAATAATTCAACTTATTTGTTATTCAAAATCATTTATCAATTATAATATAAATCGCACATGTAAATTAAAAACATAATGTAAAAAACCTTTTCCGCGATGACGAGCAGCACGCTTCCTGGGGAGAAATCCAAGAGAACCGTGACGAGGATGCTCGAATTTCCTGTGAGACATGTTTTCCTGATTCAACTGAAAACAAGATGGATCGAAAATCGTAAACGATTACAGAAAAATTAACAGATCCATGGAACAAGGTGAAAGATTTTGCGAAAGCTTACCAGCCGCAGTAGTATGAGAGGGGAAGAAATGGTTTGAGTGTGAGGGTTTGTTTGATGCAGTGCTTCTGGCTTTATATAATGCTCTGCTCTCGCCGCAGTTTCTTTACCCTAAAAAACACCAATGGGCTTCGGATCTTAATACACTCCATGGGCCATGAATGGACTATCTTGTTGTCCGAAATAAATTAGTATTTCTTTTTGCACCCTATTAATTTCGATTTATATTATCTGAAAAGCCTAAAACATATTAAAAAAACCTCGAAAATTGTCCTTTTTTTATTTTATAATCTTAAATAAGGTGTGTTAGAAGGTTGAAATGTGGAAAAAGAAACACTCAGTATTTTTTTTTTCTCGCATCATATTTCAAAGTTGTTGGAAAAGTAAATCATATGGAATTTTTTTTCTACACCTCCTACAACACAAATTTACAAGTGAAAAGTTTCAGATTGGAACATGGATAAGGTGTACAGCTACTAAATGAGCATTATCAGTTGAGTTAGATTCTACGGGAGATTGTGTTTGTATTATATTTCAAACATATTTATTATTAAAATATATTTTCTATAATATATTTGAATATTTTTCTCAAATTTTGTGTTTAAAAATGTAACTTGTTTGTATCATATAAAAAAAGTACGTTTAACAATCCACGAAATTTAAATTGTGGGGGTTAAATTTGTATTAAAAAATAGTACGTTTAATCATCTAAGAAATTTTTCATAATTAATTGTTGCTTGCTTTTTTTTACACAATTAATTGTTGGTTGCTAGTTTTGTGTTTGCTGGTTTTATTTAATCATGATATATATATATATATTTAATCCCATGCAAGGATCACATGAGGGAGTGGGAACATATTTTTTACAAATGGGACGCAATACTTGTTGCATTCACGCAAGTAAGTAGCTAAATTGCTTCTTATTTGTACCCTTCATTGCCAGCATCTTGAAGTATGATGGTACACATTCCACAACATCTTGGATGGGATAAGGCCAGGCGAGTGTTGTATTGTTCAAGCACACGTCGATTCCATCAAAATGAGAGGCTCGGATTCTCTCTCACGATGCAGCAATGAAAGAATGTAGATTGCAAAAGTGCAGGTTTGGTTTCATAGTTGCAAAAGAAAAGTGGGATAAGTCAACGACACCATCGACAAAACTAGCATAGCTCCATAATATTTTTTGTTGAATGAAGATGTCTTTTCTTTGGACAAGAATCCTTAAAAAGAAATTCTCTCACATTTTCTCAAGTTTCAAATCTCAACTCTAAACCAACCTTTCAACATTATTTTCTCGTGTTTATTCAATGAGACCATTTGCCTATAAATTGTCTAAGTTTTCGTCCAAAAGCGTGGGCTTATTGATGATTGTCCAATAAGTCATTTTTTAAAACGATAAATGATAGTAAAGTTTTAATGTTTAAGATGAAGATCGAATCATTGACCTCCTTATCATTTTACTCTTTAACTTTCTCATTGAGTCGTCAAAATATAAACTTCATTGGGAAAAGGGTGTAATATCAAGAAATCGAGTGTTTTACTTTCACACCACAGAAAGTGAAAATCCCCATGTTTTGGTAATTAAAAGAAAGCCGAGATTGTCCGGAGGTAAAGTTTAGTTGCAAGAATTAGGCGCTTTCTAACCTTGATTTGCAACTTTGAGCTAAAGTTTGTCTAGAGGAAAGCCAACATGTTGCTCGTTCTTTAACTATAATGGTTTTATCTTATGTTAGTCACCAAGTTTTCAATTATGTTCCTCGACCCTCATTGTATTGCTCCATATTTGATTAATGAAATAAGATAGGTTTGCTTGATTCAGGAAAAAAAGGGAAAGCTAAAATATTTTTCTATCCTTGAATGTATGTGAATTGAAATGAATTGATGAGATGTTCTCAAACGTACATAAGGAATGATTTTATTTCCAATCTATAGATGTAATATAGTATAAAATTTAAAATGTGCAAAGTCATTTGAATCTTTAAGATCAGGCCATCACCATTCCCAATTTCAAGCACGACTAAATATTTTTTGGCTACCCATAATTGTTTTTTCTGTAGTTATGGACACCATGCTATATGACAGTAGTAGAACAGTTTTTGGAAGGAAGTACTAGAACAGTTAAAAGTTGAAACAGTTTTATTAGCCATATATAAACCAGGTCGATGTTTCCTTACTCCTAGCTTCTCTTTTATATCATTGTAAAAAAATAAAATAAAAAATTGAAAGAATCATAGTCAACATTTTGTTCATTGATAGTTCGCTGCCATGCCAAACAATATAGTATGTAACTATATATACACATACACACGCAATAATTATAAAATTAACAAAAGATGTAAAGGTTCAATCAAATTTCAATTGGGTTCTAATCACATCTAAATCTGCCATATTTTCCAGAACTAGTAATCTTCTCATTATTAATTAACCAAAACAAATATATGCAGCATAAGAAAGTGAAATATTAATATATACATAATCCAGACATCAAAAGTTACAAACATTGAAATTAGTAACTAATCTATTAAAACACGATTCAGCAAAAAGAACAATATATACATACATATGTTAAGACATCATTTATCAGTTATCACTTTCTTCTCTTGATCATCTTGGCTTTAACAGGAGGCAAAGGAGATGTAACTCTATATAACTCTTCAATATTAACGTAACGATACCTCTTATTTGTTCTTGCAACGCAGCTTTCAGAATCTGATAAAACAGTAGATGATGATAGAACATCGCCACCGGAATCAACCTTGTCGTTGTGGCTCACGCTGTAGCTATTGCTATTGTTGTTACTGTTTTGATCTTCTTCGAAATCTCCGCTGCTGAGTTGTACGAGAAATTTTGCTGCTTCGATCTCCGATAGGGAGAGCTTAACCGGCCTCTTCTTGTTCCTGCCCTTTTCCATGATATTTTTTGAGAGAAAATGTCTTGATCAAGAATTATGCAAGATATTTTACTTTTTATTTATGAATATATACTTAAGGTAGGTCGGTTACTGTGGATATTTGTTTTCTTATTATTTCGATAGATTATAATCTTGGATCACTTACCCATAGAATTTATTAATTTAAACATCTCTTCTAATAAACAAACTTGTAGCTTAAGAATGAGGTCGAATGATAATTATTTGGTGAAAAATATTTCCGCAGTATGGTCACACTTTTTTGTAGGAAACTTACACGATAATATATATTATTTAACTATTTTCTTTTTTATCTTTTTTATGCAAGACTTTTTTCCTATTTAGTTACATTTTTCTCTCATTAGTTTTTAATAAAATATTTAATTTATATACATGATATATAGTGTAAAACCTCTCATTTATACATGTATTTAATCAAAAAGATATTTACTTCCCAAATAAAAGATGTTAGGATATACATACAAAAATAAAAAAGTTAAAAGAGAAAAGAATTCAATTAGGGGATTAAATTAGTTCACTTTTTTTCTTCATGTGTGTGCTTTATACAAATTTTATTTGGGTTTGTCCTTGTTTAAGACATTGTGCATATAATCCAATCAAATATGGTGTATTTGATTCAATTTGGTGCATGTGTAATAAAATTTGACATAGTCGGTGAATATAAATTAATCTCAATAAAAAAACTTAAATATTGCACTCGTCTCTGCAAATATGCCTCGTTTAAGTTTTGGTCCCTGTAAAAAAAAATTTGTTTTTGGTCCTTGCAAAATTTTTTGTTTTTTAAAATAGTCCCTGACCCCATTTTTGTGATGATTTGTATACGTGGCACATGATGACTGGACCCGTTTTGTAGTTTTTGGTCCCTGCAAAATAGTTTGTTTTTTAAACAGGTCCCTGCAAA
>Ga0315915_1009255_pt1 | contig 11258 bp, 9 predicted proteins | sample MpolbnodulesMG_FD_207738 | JGI IMG/M metagenome (GOLD analysis project Ga0315915, IMG submission 207738) | Medicago polymorpha root nodule microbial communities from Los Angeles, California, United States - branched nodules | ecosystem: Host-associated > Plants > Roots > Nodule | place: USA... | reverse complement strand
TAAGTGTAATGGTAGCCATAAGATTTTGGCAGAAAAGGAAGAGATTGATGAGTGTTTGTTGTGTAATGAGAATGGATTGATGGTGTGTCCATATTGTGGCTAGATGGAGAATTTTGTCCATACTCATCTGTTCAATTTGAGGTAATAGTGTTTATACTTCTGTGTTGTGACTATATTGATAGAGTTTTGTAAGTAATTGAACTTGTTGAAATTTCATTCTTTCAATTCTTTGGTAAGTGCTTTAGGCACTTCATTGGCTGCTTGTACTATTTCTTTGATGAAATCTAAAGTTGTTTTAATATTAGATTTTGTGTCCTTTTTCAATGTCTCTAGTTTCATACCTTAAAATAAAGGATCTTACCTGTTGTAATGTATGCATATTATTAGAGTAAATAGATATTTTACTCATTGAAATTGTAATGGTCTGTTTAATGAGTTCTCTTGGTCTTGATGGATGATTACTAAAGAAATATTTTGATGGAGAGACTTAAATTGATTGATATTCTTTAAGAAACTTATTAGCTATTTTGTAAATTTGAGGAAGTTTACCTACTCTTGTAAGTTCGAGGACTAAAATGCATATTTACTTGAGGCTTCAATCAAATGTCAGTGGATTGTTATTCTTTTCTGCTGCACAAATGTGTTCTACTACCTTTACTTGTTTCATTGAATTGAAAATTGACATAAAGAAACTCTTTGATGTCTAATTTCAATTCCTATCCTCTCTCCACCCTTAATATTTAAGAGAATCAAAATTAAGTGAGGTGAGATTTTGTTCTCCTACTCCATCCTCCAAAAGGGTGTGAATCAGACAAGAAAAGTGTAAAATTTCTCTCATTCCTTGCTCCATTGCCCCCAACTAAACTAAGTACATGTAGTGAATGTTACCAAACATAGGTGTAATTCTCTTGTTTTTTTCTTTCTTTCTTTTCCTAATTGAAAAATAGATGGAGATATTGTCACTTGGTGCATCGTGGATAATCGATTTATATATTATTACTAATTACTAATAACATTAACCAAAGGCCAAGTCTCTTGTCTTTCTTTTTCATAGAGCTGTTCATAACGACGATGGTAATTTGACGGGTTCTCTCATGGATAAGAATCTCCACGGAGATGGCATACATATCTAACTGTTTTTTCGTCTTGGAAATAATCCTCAAGTCGTCTTCGCAACTCCAGTTCCATGTCCATTATCTCGGGGATTTCATGTTTATTGTTTTCTGCACAAGCAAAGAGTTGGTTATGCTCTTCAATTGTTTGTGACAGTTTCTTCACCAGTGTGATCGGATTATGAAGAATGGATTCGCCCGCCTGACCACTGACTGCTGAAGGAGCTGGTGATCATTGACTGGAACGAGGATCAGTGATGGTGTTGTGGTCGTTCTGTCCAAAAATGTGGAGGAGGACGAACGAAGGTGCTCGTGATATTCTTCTTTAAGGCGATGGTACACAAAGGTTAGGGTGTTGCACTAACAAACACTCCAATCTCAAGTTAGTTTTTGAGTGAAATGTTTAATAGAATAGAATGTGTACATTTCTTCTGGTGCAACGGTCCTTTTATAGGTAGGATTTAAGGAAAAATATGTGATAAATTCGTTGAGGTTGTCAAGGAATTGGCACTGTGATCGACGGATCACCCTCTGACTCTGATCTTCATCATGCACTGGTAGTTGCCGAGAGGTTACTTACACTAGTGTACTGACAGTGCAGTGTTCTTGTGTGTTCCCTCGTAGTAGAGTCCATCCATTATGAATTTGGTCCGAAACACATAATATATTAAAAATAGCTTCAATGATCCATCCCTGGTATATTTATTACTTTTTGATCAAAAAAAATTTCATAGATTTCTGATATGCGTTGCACTTTCATGGTTTTAATATGTTTTACAGTTTAATCACCATAAAAAAATCATAATATTTGGTTTTAAACATATTGAAGACATCAATTCCTCAAAAGCAGCAACAGTTACAAAGTATATTCTACGTTAGAGATTATCTGATCAACTCATGGTATGATATATTATTTAAGTTCATGGCTTACAAGAATGTGGCAATTTCTATGTCTTCAACTTTTATTTAAAAAAATTGAATTTTGTGATATAAATTAAACACCAATTGTAGTAAGCAATCGTAAAACTTAGTTAGCACAATAATAATTAGATTAAATACCATAAAGAAATATGGAATTTTTTTCACTTTTATTTTACTCAATTATTTTTCTCACTATTTAGCCTCATTTTCTCCCTGTATTCTGTAACGTTAGAATCATCAATAAATATTAATAATTCCTTCCCATCTTAAATGCACGGTTACATCTCTTGATGTTTTAATTTCCATGTCTACATTTTAAGCCTATCTCTTGCTAGCTAACTTTCTCTCAATCTATCCAAACCTCAACATGTTGCAGCATCAAAACCCTTCTGTTCTCTTACTTTCATCATTGTTTGTAACATTCCTCTATCAATGTTCAGCTACTCAATTCATAGTGGGGGATTCAGCAGGTTGGGTTATTCCACCCTTTCCAACATACTACAATAATTGGACAAACACCCATTTCATTAGAGAAGGAGACTCTCTAGGTAAAATTCTAACCAATATTCTTAATTTAGGAGGATTATGATTTTTAAATTCTTTCTTTGATATATTTATGTTAGCTAGATAGGAACATTATATATATTAAGGTTTTTTTTAAACAAATTTATATTAGAGATTTGAATTCCATTTCATGTGTAAAAAATTGAAATCGAATTCCTTGGAATTTTTCGTATTCACACATTGGGGTCATTGGTGGCTGTTCGATCAAGATCGGACAGTCAAGAAAATGTAGATTTTAGTTTTTTTTTGTTTGTTTTATAAATCAAAAGACCTAGCTAGAATTTGAACCATTTGGTTTCAATCGAATGACCATTGATGTTCCGAACATGCGAATGAGAGAAATCCTCGACGAAACGGAATCTAACTTCCCAAAAATCATTGTCATAAAACACTTGTTTCTTATATATCAATCTTTATCTCTAGCTTCATCAAAGAAAATATAAAGAGGAAACTAACGAAGTTATTTCAAATGATAATATTCCATATAGTTTTCTATATGTCATGATATATTTGACATCTTTCTAAAAGTCTGTCTTTTATATTTAACAAATGACAAAAACATCATCTCTAAACCAATGACAAAAAACATTATTTTCGAAATTGTCTGTATGCAAGAGTTGGTTTAAATTAATGTGATCATATATATCAAATTAATTAGGGCTATTGCACAATAGTTTTTTTTTATTATCTTTTGAAATACATGCAACACTATATATCCAAAACATGCATGTGTACACACAGTTTTTGTTATTGCTAAATTGAACATTTGATGCATTTGTTCTAATGAATTTTGAGAGTTGTTTACACAGAATTCAATTTCGACGCAAAATTCTACAATCTGATTCAAGTATCACAATCTGAGTATGAGCATTGCACAGCACTTGAACCTCTGAAGGTATTCAACAGTAGCCCAGTAAATTTCCCATTAAAGGAAAGAGGTGTCTACTACTTCATATGCAGTGTCTCAAATTATTGTACTTTAGGCCAAAAAGTTATAATTGATGTCCATCAAATTCCTCCACAAAATCCACCAACACCATCAGCATCACCTCCACAACAAGTACCAAAGATATCTCCACAATTATCACCAAATGGTTCTGCTCCTCAACCTAGTGGTGGCACAAGTAACCCTCCAGCACCTATAAATGTACCATCTCCGACTCCTCTAGGTGGTAATGTTGGGTGTCCTCCTACACCATCTTCTATTCATGGGGTGAAGTCTAATATTGATGTTGCATTATTGGTTTGTGCTATGTTTGGTACATTCCTAGGATTTTGGATGATGTAGGATAGGGCATGACATTTTCAAGGTGCTTTTTAGATTATATTTGATTCTATTTAGTGGTTTGGCAGGGTTAGTTTTGGTTTTTGATTAAATTAAATTGAGATACTCATATGCTTGTTATAATGTAATGGGATATTTTGATTTTTTAGTATTTGAGAAGAATTTGTTGCGTTTGGAAACTGGTTTCCTTCGATATATACGATCACATTCAGTTACAATAATCACAAACGAAACAAATCAACCATTTGCGTTAATATATATACCAATTGCCCATAAAGTATACTATAAGATTGTAGGAAGACCTACCAATCAATATCACCATCAAGCATATGAAGCAGCAACAACTACTTGAATTAATACTATTGCTGTTACACAATTTGACTTCACCGGGACATGAAAAATTGAGAGAAGTGCAACATAAAAACAATGGCTGAAATCATATAACAAGTCATATTACAAAAAATATCTCTAATTATAAAACATATAACTAAATGATAGTCCTTTCAAAAACAAACAAAACTAAATGATAGTCGAAAATTGTTTTACGGTCGAAGTAAACTAAGATTAAAATCTTTCAAAAAAAAAAGTTGTTAATAGCTACTGAAGATCATTGATCAACTTTATACCCGATCCAAAATCCACACATCTCCTCATGTAAGGAAAAGCTGTGCCAATATCATCTAAGGATTTTTCCATGCAATCATGTTTAGGAGGTATATGAAAACAAGGCTCCATAGAGACATCTTGCACGCAAGGCGAATCCGGGACTTTGGCATCTAATAATTTGTAAAGAACCCACGGCTTTATGCCTGCCAAACTCTGAGCCACATAGCCAAAAGTTGATAGAGAGCTAGTAACCAAAACATCACATAAACTCAATAGGTATATATCTGTCCATGCTTTCTTGTTGTGCAAGTTATCACCAAACTTTTGATTCTCTTCATGACTTGGCTGATAAACCCCAACGATTTCTCCTGTAACAGTTGGTTTGTTCAAATACATAGTCCTAAGATTCTCGCCATACTCTGGATATAAAGATGTTACCAAAACAGACTTCAAAATCTGATTTTTCGATGGAGACTCGTTTGAAATATTTGTGGCAAAATCAGGTAGTATCTTATGCTTTTGGCTGCAACTCAAAGTTTGATTCATAATTGTTTGATATGGAGTGAGATTAGGATTAAATACTCTTATTTGGATCCCAATCTTCTCATCTGCCTTGGCTATATATGCTTGATAGAACCTTTTGATTGGTCCCCATACATCATTTGAAGGTAGAAATAGGTAGCGTCCCAAATGGTGAAAAACCGTGTCTTTGTTTGGGAACATTTTGCTAAGCTCTTGGTTGAAGGATGGAACCATAAAAAGAGAAGGTACAAAATATTGATCTGATCTTAAAATCAAGAGGGGTACCTTATGCAGAAGATTTTGACTATGATCACAAGAGAAAAACTTTTCATGATCATCACTTGTGTGTTGTAAATTGAGATGCATAACTGATGGTAATAAGAACTGAGTTGAATTGTTTTCCTTATTCCTTTTCAACATGCTTTGATATGTTTCAAAATGATGTCTTTTGTTGTTGTCACTAAAAGGGAAATCTTTAGGCAATATCCATGTTGAATTGGGGAATGGTTCACAAAATAGGCCAACCATGTCATCATTAAACTCCACCAATAGGACTCGATCGGTGAGGATTGCATAAAGGAATGCTGAAGTCATGCTCACCATTCTGTTTCCTAAGCCATTGGCATATGTCCATATTATGTACTGACATCCAGTAGTAACATTGGATTTGAATCTATTGAGCTTTACCATGGTTTTCTTGTAAGCTCTAGTATGAGGTCCACATCTTCTGTGAAGATCTTCATAGCTACGAAGTTTGGATATGAGATATGGAGAAGGTTTATGAGGCGATACCTTGCGGTATAAGTAAGATTGATATCTGCTTAAGCATGATCCTTTATCAAATCCAGAAGAGAGAAGTCCATCAAGGAGTGTGTCATTGTCAGCATGACTTTTAGTTGATGGAGATGAACTATTTTTTGAACCTGTAGATTTGAACATTTTTATTTAGTAAAGTAAACGTTATCATATAAAAATTTATAACATAAGATGTAGAGATTGATATTACCAAGACTTGACTGATTACACATGGTGCTTTGATTTCTTTCACTTAGTACACTATTCCCTTTTGAAAACCAATCTACAATATTCCCTTTTGAAAGCCAATCAAAATGACCAAAGTTTAAGCTAACTGTTAATACGAGTAAAGAGAAAGCTATGACAAAGATGACCAAGGAAGCTCTGGTCCCATTTGAGCTCAATCCCGACCATGCCATGGTGGCTTCACTTACTTGTAATTAGCAACCACTAGCACCTTCAAGATCAAGATAAGTAATGCACATAAATCAACCTCTCATAATACATAATAGTATAATATATATTACAAATAACAACTTCTATCAATTCAACAAAAAAGAAATAACAACATCTATCAGAAACTTATAATTTTCTTTTGGTACGTAGAAACTTGTAACTTAACTTATACATTATTTATAATTAGATTATTATATCCCATTTTAATTATATATTTTATAAAAATGGGTTAACATTAATAATAAGTGAGGAAATAAGAAACATCTAATAAACCTCGCAAAAAAAACATCAAATAAAATAAATAAACCCTTAAAAAATCAAATAAATAAAAAATAATTAAGATCGAAAAATAAAATCAGAAGGATATTTGTGGCTGTGGCTTGTTTAAATATATGGGTTGTAGGGGTTAAGAAGCCCAATAATGATGTGGGAAACCCAAAATTACCTTCAATACCCCCAACGGCGGTTGCCTTTAAAATTTAGTTCGAGGTGTTAAGGTAATTTTGGGGTGTGGGAGAACAATTTTTGAAGTTAAAAGAGCAATTATGGTGCTCGTTTTGGTTAGCCCACGTAGGCACTCATCTTCAATCTCTAACCTATGTAAGAGAAAGACAAAATAAAAGCTGCATACAATGATACAAGAATAACATGACAAAAAATTAAGTTAAAATTTTGATCATGTACATTACAATTAAAATACTACACAAATCTCTTGATTTTTCAGTTCGAACAAAAAAAAAAAGCCAATGACAACATGTGATGGCTGTCTCATCATCAATAGAGACTTAGAAGAATTCGATTATAAAAAAACTAGAAGAACATGAAACAAAAGTCTAAACAACATGAAATCAAAGTTGGGAGCATAACCACTACGTACGTACCTGGAGTCTGGAGGAGATTAACTGTTGCAAACAGCTCTTCTAAATCAAATATATTTAGACATATATAATTTTTTGGGTGATCAAACCAAAACAAAAGAAGAAGATATATATTTATCCTGCAAAAACAAAAAAAATAGAAATATATTGATTGCATTTCCCATAAAAAAATAAGAAATATATTAATTGCCTGATTTCTTTCCATATATTTTTAGAGGAAATTTAATGTGGTCATTTTTGTTTTTTGAGGGGATTAATATGGTCATGTATGGTGATCGGTGAATTAACCAAGATTAGCAACAAAATATTCTTTCACCAAATGTATTGAATGCATCATTTCGAATTTTCTCTGAAAAAGAGCCATGAAAACAGTAGCGAAGAAAAATAAAAAATAACTAAATAAAAAAATAATTGTAAACGATTTGTATCAAAAGAAATTATAAACGATAAATACAGTTATTGTTAGTATGAATTTGTATATGAGAAGAAACAAGAGAGAAAAAAGAAGAAGCTACGTTACCATGAGAAATTATGACTTAAAATCAGTACTAATAATAGCTGTACTAATACAGTTCTTATTAGTATGAATTTTGTCCCTAAAAAAAAAAAATTAGTATGAATTTTGTCATGGACCATGATAAATACACTTGTTATTAGTATGAATTTGTATATGAAAAGAAACAAATGAATAAGCAACCTTCGATTTATGGTGATTATTTTGTCTTGCTCCATGACAAAACAATCGTCATAAACACTATATTCCCTAAAAAAAACTAAAACACATAAATCCTTTGATTTTGTCCTTAATTTTTTTCTTCTTCTTGGTATTCAGTTAGGAAAAAGAAAACTATATGAAATAAAAGTATTCCATGTAACAAAAAAGAATTCCATGTCTTACCAATAGAGACTTGGAAGAATTACGTAAAATAAAAAAAATACCTTGGAGAACATGAAACAAAAACCTAAAAAACATGAAATCAAATTTGGGATCAAGAAGACAAGCGCATACCTGGAGAAGATTAAGTGTTGCAATTAGCAGCCCTTCTGAATTAATTTTGCAAAGCATATAGTTTTAAATGAAATGATAACCGATACCTTTGGAGTTATAAAATGAAATATTTTTTGAAAATTGTGTATTCTATTTTTTAATTTGAAAAGTTGTTATTTTCAATGCAAATCATGTCTTCTTTTTCTTTTAAACATGTGTTTCTTCTTGCTATCCAAAGCACTTGGCTGGTATGATAAAGTTCTCTTGCAAGTGAGTAATTAGAGTTCTTGAGTTTGAATTCAACCCTAAAAATGCATCAATATTACATCTCTTAAATGACTTAAATGAGAACTTTGCCACTTAATGCGGCATACACAATTCAAAAGATTAGTATTTGCTATTGTGTATCGAGGATACTCGGTTAAAAAAATGTGTTTCTTACATTTTTACTCGATACTTTATGAGTTTGTTCCAAATTGTTATACTATTTCATTTTTTTTATATACTAATTCATCCCTTAATATTTAGGGAGATTAAAAAAATTAATAAAAGTATTAAATTTATTATCAATTATTATTGTTTTTCTATGGTTATCATTTATAAGAGAGGATGCATGTTCCCTTAAAAAAAAAAGAAAAAGAGGATGCATGTATCTTCCTTATTACAAAAATATTGTATGTAATTGAAAATTTGAAAGTGTAACATAGTTGAAACTCACATGTACACAATTGTGATGTCTTGACTCTTGGTACCTCAAACTCATACAACTGCGGTGTATCAGATTTAAACTTGAGTGAAGGTGTTCAATGTAACAATTTTGATATTGTAAGTTGAAATAGACTTTACAGACCATATCAAACACATTTAAAATAATTGTTAACATATTTTTTTTATTATTTTAAGAAGGAATAAATAAATATATGAACAAAATTTTTGGTCTACGGAAAAATATTTTAGGAAATGTTAATTGTTGTTTACTACGGTGGTTGAAATATCAAGCACATATTGTTTATGAGTTCCTCTCCCAAACTCCTCCTAACACTAACAACATTGATCATCTCTTTGATTTTTATGTGGGCTTGGAATGGTCCTCGAAAAATTAGAGTCCATTTATTGAAAATTATAGTATTATGGTCGTCGTCTTCTTGGAATGACAAATGTTTCTTGCATTTGTTGCGGTAATGAAGACGAAAAAATTAGGCACATTTTTCACGACTATGAGCCGGTTAGAAGATTAAGGGATCCTTTAATTGATGAAAATTATTGGGAAATTTCTTTTAAGTCTACCAATCTTCATTGCTCATACTTTTTTGTGGTGATGGTTTCGGCCATATGAAAAGAGCGAAATGAATAAATAATTTGACCGTAAAAATTTGTTTATGAAATAAAAATAATTTGCATAGTGCAATATTCGAAAATCCAAATAATGGAATATTTGAATTGACACATATCAACCAAAAATGAAAAAACACACATTTGCTTAGATTATACTGATCTGTATGTCTTTCTACAAACTGGACATGTCAACTTCATTATCAACCAAGGATCAACACAAGCAACATGAAACAAATGACCACAACCAGGAAGCATTCTCAACAAATCAGATTCTTTATAATCCATCAAACATATGGAACAGCAACAACTACTAATAGAATTAATATTATTGCTGTTACATAATTTCACTTCAGATAAATATGGTATAGTCCTATTTTGATCATTGCTTCTACACACATTTGTGGTACTTTGTTCCAAACGTGGTTGATCAGCTGGTTCCATTACAGTAATTGTGGTTTGGTTGGAGTTTGTGTCATGTACTCCAAGAGGCTGAGGAGGAGGTTGAGTGGAAGAAGTGGGTATAGTACATAGATAAGAGGCTATTGTAATTAAGAGAGTTATCATTATTAGGCACACAAGAAATAAGATGAAATAAGCCATTTTTCTAAACTCTTCATCATGTATGTTCATGTCTACTATATCTATACCCACATATATTATGAGATCATTGGTTAATTTTGAGCATGATGATTTTGTTTATATATGATAATTTCCGTTATGAAAAATCTATTGTGAAGTGACAATTAGAATTGCCCTTTTAAATAATTCTTGTGTTTTCCGTAATGGTAAATCTATATGTCCTATTTTATCTTATGTTGGAGCCTAATTTGTCCTATTGTAATACATAAAAAAAGAAGTCAAATTGTAAGAAAAATATTATATACTGCTGCTGCGTACCGTTATATATGTCTGATCATAATTCAAAGCCAATATTAATTAACACGAGCTCTCTTACATCTTATGTTATTCTTCATATATATGAAATAGATGGTTTTGGATCAATGTTTTAGAACATTCATCTGCATCGTTCTTTTACATATATCTGCCTTTTATTCTCTCTGTGATTTTGTGTTTTGTTTGTTGTCTTGTTGCAACATCTTTTGATTTTTCTATGTTATTGTGGTGTTCTTTTGATTTTTTATTGACTCAAAGGGTGTGTTCTATTGTGGATGCTTTTAGAGTCTAGGATAAGTAGGTGAATAAAGCAATAATTATCGTATTAGGCTCTTTAGAACAAATTATTCGAGCAAGGATAAATAAACATAACTAATAAAACAATACTAAACCAAATCACTAACATCAATTGGTTAATGAGTTTCATCAAATGACGAATTGTTTGGAAGAACCTGAGTTCAATTCTTGAGTGGAACAATTTTTTGTCAAACTTTACTTACATTCCGATCAAACTTCAAATTATAGGCTCTCTTTCCCCTACAAACTGAATGTTTAATACAAAAATAAAACAATAATTAGTACTCCCACCGATCCTAATTATAAAAGACATTTAAGTAAAAACAAAATGATGTATTCAATCCAAATTTTAAACAAGATACATCAACTTTTATTGATTAAAATATTTCTTATTAATAGAATTAGAGTGGAGTCGTGTAAAAAAAAAAAAAGACGGTCATGCATAGCAATATAATGTCTCTAGGTCCATGAATGTTATGTTTACGATTATTGATTTTACAATCCGAAAAGGTGTAACGGTGCAACTTATTATCCGCTTGTTTTATATTCATGTGTAAAATTCACACACATATGTATGTGTGTATATAGGAACAAAAAAGATCTTT
>Ga0315915_1009246_pt1 | contig 11265 bp, 7 predicted proteins | sample MpolbnodulesMG_FD_207738 | JGI IMG/M metagenome (GOLD analysis project Ga0315915, IMG submission 207738) | Medicago polymorpha root nodule microbial communities from Los Angeles, California, United States - branched nodules | ecosystem: Host-associated > Plants > Roots > Nodule | place: USA... | reverse complement strand
GAGAATAGGCTTGATTGTTAGAGGAACACACTCACTGCACCTCGAGAGAGGCTTTGATATGCTAAAGAGAAACTTGTCTTTAGAAAGTAGGTCGAATATAAAGTCATGGTTTAGGGTTTGTTTGTGAAGGATTCGTTGTTATGATGAACCAATAATCCTAAGGCGCCTTTTATTATTATTATTTTAAAACCTTTAAAACTCAATCTTTATAATCAAATTCTCTTCTAATCATCTTTTAAAAGTCAATCAAATTGAACAACTCCCTGTTGAAACGATACTCTCTTTTTACTACTTCGGCAGAACCGTACACTTGCGGTTTTGCTCATCAGTAAGCTCCCCCTAAGTCTAAGAAATTTAATTAATTCATTATAACGGAATTTAAACTATCAAAAGAAATAAACTCTATGTTCTGATGAGTTCATCAATTGAGTATTAAAATTAAATACTTATACTCTTACTCTCCTTTTTTCATCAACAAAAAAAAATTAATATTCGTAAAAGGTACTGAATAAAAAACATTCACTCATTACATATTAAAGAGTTGATAGAGTACAAAAAGGTTGTGCAAAATAAAAAATTAGTAATGACAGGTTATCTTACGTTATTCTTAGCATGTTTTTCAGTCATTTTCAGTAGGTTTTAGCATAAAAAAGGAGGACTATTAGAGCAATTGCCTATGATTTCAGGACTTTTGTAATTTCTATATTTGAGTATGAAATTCTAGTTTTCCCGAAATATAGCAATTTTAGGGGGTTTTTGAAATAATTCACAAATCAATCATGCAAATCGGAAAATCAAGAACATTCGAAGATTTGTGAAGACTTTGGGAAGACCAAGAATGAAGGTTCAAGAGGCTTCATAAGACTTTACAGTGGGAGGAATTCTATTCCCAAGTCCCAAGGCAAGTTACTTGGAGGAAAACACCTAAAACGACGGAAAAACAGAGAAGTTGGGCCCGAGAAGCAGAACCATGCGCCTAGGGCATAGTTTCCACCACACTCACATACGCCTAGGGCATGTGACGTGCATCCAAAATGCGTGGGGGGAAAGCGTTTTTTCCTGCTTTTTTGTGGGTAAAGTGCACATTTTTAGCCTAAACCCAGGTAAAAACTCTCATGGTAAATACAAGCCTTCCTCATTATGAATTTCTCATTCAGAACTGGAGCAGTTCAAGAGGAAGGCAATTTTAGAGCTTCAGAGAAGTTTCTATCTTCTCCTTATTTTTCTTGGTTTGATCTTAGTAATTTTTTTTTAGTTACCATGTGTAACTAAATCGTTTTAGGTTAGAGTTCTAAGATGAACCTATATTTATTTTTGTTGGATATTTATTTAATTTAATGTTGTTTATATTTTATCTATACTTTGTTCGCCATTAAGTTTTATTAGGAATTTAGTTTATTTTTGTAGTAGCGCAACCCTAGATTAGATACTTAGGTTGTGACAGGGCCTAATATTGATATTACTATCCTGGTGCTTATATATTTATATTTATATCTTGCTATTAATATTTATCTGTCTAGGAAGTAATTAGTTATAACTAGCGAAAGATACCGAAAGCGAGTTGACCCTAGTAGTAAGTACTTAGGAGGTGCCATTACTAACATTGAGTAAAATTTGATGAACCTAGGAGGTAACTAGTTAATAAGTATAGAAACAAGTGTATGCTTAAAGGAAATAAGTTGTAGCCTAATAGATCCATTCTCTTAAACCCTTGGTAAGGTAGACGCTGATAGGGCTGCCCATTTGTAGAACTACTAAGAGAGAGAGAGAGAGAGAGTGTGTGTGTGTGTGTTATGAGTGTCATAAGATTCATAGATGGGTAGACCTACAAGAACATTGGCCTTCATTGCCTTTGGAAAGCCAATTTAAGTCTATGGTTTCAATTACCTTTGAGGTGGTAAGACCCCACACGTAAGGATCACCGTGTGACCAACAGGTGCAACACAAAATTGGAGGGACATATCTATTCAACTGAGATAGTAACATCCCAACAACCTAATCACTTGTATAGTCTACTTAAGATAAATAAACGTGAAATTTTTGTTATTTAATATCAAACAAATAAATAGGGGGATTCGAAAAATCCTAACTGTTGCTTACTTTTCTACAACCAAAACAGGTAACTTGCTTTGTTGCAAACAGATCAAAATTGCAAATCTCTAACCCTTTAACTCTTTTATTTTATCATTAAACTTAAAATAAGTAACGCAATTTTTTTGGACGAAATGACAATCCTTTTGGATACGATACTCTACTTATCACTTTATTACTTGGTAAACGATTTGGTACACTTGCCTAATCCGAACATCAATTAATAAGAGTCCTAAGTGTTCTTGTTGTTCATCCAATTCACCAAGGCCTTGATGTCATCATTCATTTCATGTTGATTTGCAATTGCAGCGTCCATCTTTGATTACTTAGCTTCTTTCTTCTACCTCTGAGCAACTAACTCATTTCTGATCTTAGACTCAAAAGTGTTCATGTCAGATGTTGAACCTCAAAAGCAGTTCTATTGAGTATCAAGTGTTCTGGATTCAGGTGCACAACCTCATTCTCAAATAGTAAAAAAATCCAAATATACTCGAAGGCCATCATCAATGGTGACTTGTCTGACAGGTGGAAGTTACATGTTTGCAATGTATCTGAGATCCGCCATGTCTATCTCGAGAAGCACTTCTGCTAGCCAAATTCTTAGAGCTTCTCTGTTTGCTTCCACTGTTGCCTTGCTTAATACTTTCAAATCATTTAGAGCCTTGTCCACCCAGGCTCTAAGATTATCCCACTTGGCAAAGTGATCCTCAAAACTGTAATCAGACAACCTTTCCTCATGCAAATCATGAACTCTATTATATATAAAAGTACTTGACTCCATAAGTTTAGGGTGAGTAGGTGGTGGTCTGAAAAGGTTAAGGTTATGTGTTACTGGACAATTTAGGCAAGTGTAAGAAATCGTTACCAAGTAATAAAGTGATAAGTAAAGTGTCGTATCAACATGGATTGTCGTTCCAACTAGGAAATTTGTGTTACTTATTTAAAACATGATATAAAATAAATAAACAATAAAATTTAGGAAATGGGCGGAGTTTGTGCAATTTGATTTGTTTGCTCAAAGCGAGAGTTTAGGAGTAACCTGTTTTTGATCGCAAAATGTTAGTGGTGGTTAGATTTCTTCAAATCCCCTCTATTCATTTGTTGGAATTAAGTAACACTCAAGTTATTCAGGGATTTGTTAATTGGTACCCATTTAAGTGATGAGTTTGTGGGGGGTGTATCCTCTCCAGCTGTTGAGTTGCGCTGGATAAACCTAAGGTTATACACACATCAAAGGCGTAGGGTTGTCAATCCCAGAGGCACCATGCACCTTCGTATGTAGTATTACGTGGGGGTCCTACACTCTCAAAGGTAATTGAAGCATAAACTTATATTATATTTTTGGCTCTTGATTTTTTCCCTTTTTTCTATTTTGTTTTTGGCTCTTGATTTTTTTTCCTTTTTTCTATTTTGTTTTTATGTAGACCCATATTTTTATAAGGTTTTCTCTACATTTCTCTTTCATTTTTTTTTTGTTATTTTTTATAAATAAGTTCTACTGGTACTGCACTCGAAACTTATTATGTTGCTAATTCCAATGAGCAACCCCAAACTTAGTTTCAAATCATACCAAGTTATTAAAAATATTCTATCTAACTTCAAGAAAAATTATATAGATGACATTAAGGTTCAAAACTTGTGACATGACTCGTCACTTAGTAACAACAAAGGAAATTATTGCATGGAGGTTCAAAGGGGTTAGCAAAGGATAATAATAATAAGTGTGGATTGAAAGACTCAAGGTACCAAAAAATATTGTCTAGTGTGTAGCATAACATGACTGATAGTCCGTAGAGAACGACCGCAAATTCAAGCAAAAATAGAATGCATATGGAACACTAAATATAGAAAGAATTATATTATAAGAGTGGATTGAATATTAGGCTCAAATTATCACCGGTTATTCTATACATAAAAGATATGGTGATTATGATGAGTATCTTCCACAACAAACCCCAATAGTTATCATGCTTTTGAAATTTGGGAGTAAGCTAGCCCTCTAAGGTAAATGCTCGGAAACAATTTTTTGAGACTAAAAAAATTTAAGCTTGAAATGGAAAGGTTATATAATAATATAAAGATTAAAATAAAAATAAAAATGAGGATTAGCAACAATAAAAGAAAGAAATTGTTTATAAAAAGAAATCTTAGCTTAACTTATTGAAAAGGGAAATTGCAGAAAGGCTTGAAAATTTCAAATCCCATGGGTTTCCTCGCATGCAACGGTTTGTTTAACATCCATTAGCTTGACACCTCGACCACTGTTATGGTGGCTTGTATGAAAGAAAGAACACACCATCCTTCCTCTTCCTCTTGTTTGGAAGGAGTTCCATGAATTTGGCGTAGTGAGGTAAGTGTCCACTTGCTGCCATTAGTATGATTTTAGAATCAATGTCGCCCTTCCTTCTTTAAGAACAATGTGACTCTTTCTACCAATGAACCTTATTTTGTGTTTATGATGTCACAAAGGTCTTGTCTGCTTCCACCACAACGTCCTCCACTACTCCTAATGGATGTTTAATTCTTTTATCTGAAAGTGTTGGAGTAACGTTTGATGGCTTTACTTGAACTCCTCCGTTGTTCCTTAGAATTGATGACGATACCAGGTTAACGCCTGGACTTAGATCATGTGCAGCCTTTCTTCTGGACAACTTCCCGATAGAGTTGAAACTTTCTAGGTTCTTCTTCTTTGAAGGTAACCGTCTTTGAAACATTGTATTACAGCTTCCGGTTAGTGTAGTAGATTCTTCTCTCTTCTACTTCTCGGGATATGGGAATGGTAACTTGCTGTAGTAGGGGAGCTCGCTAGGATTCTCACTTTCTTCCATTATTTTTTTTCTACTCGTTCTCAAAACCGAGTCCTTATCGATCAATGGTTCTCTTGGTGAATGAGTTTCTTGCTTCTGGCTTGCCTAAGAGCATACTTATTTCTTTTTCTTTCTTTTTCCTTAACTTATTCCTCACACTCGATGGCTTGATAGGTTTCTCGTTTGGCCATATCGTAGTTCTTGAATTTTGTCAGAGTTGACTGTATCTTGGTTAGGTTCGCAGAGATCTCTCTTAGAGTTGTGTGTTGCTGATTGTAAGCTACTCTACTGTACTCATGGAGTTCCTCCCATTTTTCGGTTGCTTGCATCATTCTTGCGAACATATCATCCAAATGCCTTGTATCCCGATGTTCATCTTGATAACCCCACTGAACTGGGTGAGGTTGTTGCAACTCCATAGGGTATGTATTGATGTAATGATTGAATTAGTTTGCAACAAAATAATCCATGAATCGTTTCCTGAAAAAAACTTAAATACAATACCCAAGTAGCACTATTATATCATTTCATAAAAAAAGTAGCATTGTTATAGGAGTGACCGTAAATAATAATAACTATTGTTATAATTCTTATTATTTATATACCTCAATTTTATATATAATAATAAAAACAACTAACCTAGCTAAAAATACGCTACCTTAAATAAAAGGAAAACATCTAACTAACCAAAGAATTCTGACTCATTGTCCTATTAATCCTAATAATTAAAGAGTAATACTAACAAGTTGCCTATGTTAATTCTAGACTCAATCTAACAATAGTTACTATTACTACAAATACTAATAAAAATACTATTTTTAATTATTACCTAAAAAAAATTACTAGACTCAATCTAACATTTTCTTTTGAGTTTTCTGCATTTTAGATAGGGTGGCAAAAATACCTATGCCCACGGACACCCGAGGGTAAAATCTGTCGTAGGCACAGGACGAGTAGCTAAATGGGTATCCACGGGTAGAATAAACGGGTATTCGACTACCCCTTATTTTATGGATATGGACACAAATTTGATGATACCTGTGTCCGCGGATACCCATATCCGATAATAAATTACATAAATTACTAAAATATCCTTGTGTGTTTGTCTATATATATATATATATATATATATATATATATATATAAGAGTTTGAGGTCTCAAAAAAACCTAGTTTAGTTTATTCCATGATTGTATGTCAACTTTTCTCTTATGTCACAACTTTCTCTTCCTCTTCCCTTTTGGTGTACCTAGGTTTTCTTCTTCTCATTCTTTTTTTTTTCTTTCTTCTTCTTAGCCTGATTTTTTATTTTATTTTAGATTTTAGAGCTTTCTAATTTTAGATGAATACATGAATTTTCAATTTGTTTCTAATTTCTATGTGGGAGTTGATTTAAACTTTTGTGTGAAACTGAGAATTTTTTCTTGAAAAAAATCACCACTTCTCTGTTTAGTGATTTCTTTATATGTGTCTTGGTTACTTTTCTTTTATGTCATATATTTCATTCCTTCGTAAATTGGAACGCACGATATAAGAATCATGACTTTTTTATGGATTATGTATGATTTAAGAAATTTGAATGAATTATGTATGGATGTTTAAAAGTTGAAGTTTTTTGGTAATTAAAAATAAGTTATTCTTTCTACCAAAAAATAAATAAATTCAAAAATCCATGTGTACCCATGGATACCTCAATATCCGCGGGTTACCCGTATAATGGGTACCCAAGCGGGTACAGGACGGACACGATTATCATATTTATCCAACGAGGCGGAAACTTGTATCATGCTATCTGTACCGATGGATACCGTTGACATCCCTAGTTTCAGGTTCTGACGTTGGATTTTGCACTGTATTCATCAATGAGCATCACATTCTCATTAGTAATTGTCATTGCTATTAGCCCATATAATGAGTTAAACTAGTCTAATATATATATATATATATATATATATATATATATATATATATGTTTGTTACATGTTAGTTAGTTGGTGTAAGGAGTTCAACTAGTGTAATATAGGTTTGTTAGGAGTTAGTTAGTTTTTTTTATTGAGTTAGTCTCAATGAACTAAGTCATCATCTATTATATATATATATATATATATATTAGGGGAACTCGTTGTATTTTACATTCTACAAAATAGAGCATTGAACAAATAGCAAAGTAATATAATCTATATATCTTTGAATTATAAACTTGCTTCATTCTAATTCTTGGATTGTGCCTATGTGGCACCGCTATAAGACAACTCCACTACGCCTTAAAAATTACTCTTATCTCTTTAAAGAATAGTAGTAATTAAGTTGTTGTCAAATTCATGAGTTATCGAAGATCAAAAACCATAACCAAATAACGTAATTAATTTATATTAAAATGAGATACCTTTTTCTACTTTAAAAAAAAAACCTTAACATGTAAAAGATGAAGTATAAAATCCATCTTAGTCCAAAATAAAGAAAAGAAATTCAATTTTTTCTGAAGGAGGAGATAAATTCAATTTTAAATGACAAGTGATTTTAATATACAAGTCTTTTTTTTCCTTAAGAAGTTTTTTTGAGAGGTTTACAAATTTGATATAGAATATCTTCTTCCTTTTTTCCGACCAATACTTGAATCTTTTTTAACACTTAATAAGTATAAGTAACATTTATATATAGAACAGCAAATGTGTGTCTATATATATATATATATATATATATATTGATTTTATTCACACGAAAAATATATTGGAATTACAACCATACAACTAATAAATTGATTAGTTACACTTTTATTAATTATATTTTTAAAAACTAATTTTATCACATTATCTTTTGAACTACTATTTTTTTCTATTCCATAACTCATATTTCTTAACTATGACTATTCACTCACTCATTGTGTAAGTTATAGTTTGCATTGATTGCTATTCTCCAATTCATCATCTTTGTGAGTATAAATATGTGATTTTTTGCATAATGGTTTTGGAATAAGTTTTGGTTTTTTACTATCATCATTTTCACCAAACAACTCTTTTGTATGGTGATCTTTGTTTTTTTTTCTTTGTATTCTTTACATAGATATTGACAATTCATTGATTTTTATGGTAGGATAAGGATTCAAAATTACTCTATTACATAAAGTGATAAAATATTTAAGCACTCTTTTTTTTTATTGATGTTATATTTGGTAGTCTTTATTAATTTTTTTTTCTTAATGTAGATATGACTAGTTTTCATGTGAATAAGGAGAAGAGGATACAAGGCTTCTATATTTAATTTTGTTGCATCCTTGCTGCTGTCAAAGTCTATGAAATGGCAACTCATGTAAGTGTGTATCTTCAACCACAATTTTTTATATAAATAAATTAAAAATTATAGAATTTGTATAGCAACTTATATACATTTTTTTAAATATGAATATGTAAATAAAATATTTAAAATAAACAGTTTTAAATACAACCACTAATAACATTATCTCAATATATTTAGTTTCTACTAATGACACTATTTGTCCTATATTGAAAAAGCAGTGTGTGTATAAATATGTGATTTTGTGAACTAAATTTTGGATTTTGTTCATCACCACTTCCAAACAACTATTGGATTGTTCCTCTTCAATTTTCTATTATTGTTTTTTCCCAATGATTTGCTCTTCATCTCTTTAAGTTACTCTTATAATGACTAAATATTTAAACCCTACTGTCATACCCCAATTTTTGACCTAAGATGTCACTAACACGTGTCGTTTGACCCTACACTCATATGCCATCTGACCACGATCGATCTTTGATTTTCAGTGAAAATTCGGCAGAGAGGTATTTTAAAATACCTCATGTTTGGTTCCGAGTCGGGCCCTCTTCGCTCTTTATCTTTATTTTTTATCTTAATTTCCATCTTTTATTTAATTTTTTTTAATTAACTTAATTTTGTTTATAAAAATCTTTATTTTCCTTTTTAATTAAACTTTTGATATTTTATCATTAGTTTTAGTCTTCATTTTCTTTTTTTTAGTTTCGTCCATATCCAAAATGGGTCCTACCTGTCACGTGTTCCTCATCTGCAACCGCGTTTCATCCGAATTCAGGAACAGATTCTCGCCCCAATCCTCAATCAAGCACAAGTTTCTGCTCCTTAGTAACAGACCCTAATCCAAACCCTCGCACTATAAAACCTGTACCTGCAGAACACAAAAGGGGATAGAAAACGCACAAAAGCCAAAATCGCTGCAATTTTACCAATCTACCTGAACCTGCAAAAAAATCAAAACACCAATAGCACAAATAACAAAACATAAAACCCACAAACTCAACCGATTCCAACACCAACGGCAACCGCAAGAACCAGTCACATGAACCCAAATCAAAACCGTAACACAACACAAATCCGAATCGTTTCCAACAACAACAAACCGGCGCGACTCAAGCCGACACACCAACAGTCACGCCACAACGGAGATCGGATCCTAAAGAACAAGGAGGTATATTTCCGAATCTTAATCTCTAGATCTAAGGTCGTAGGTTAGTTTCTCTGGAATTTTGAGTTTGGAAACGGAATCGGGAGGGTAGGAAACATAGGAAAAGAGTAAAAAAAAATTTAAAAAAAAAAGAAGAGGTTTTAGCCCCGACGCGGTGGCGCCGCCGTGATAACTCGTCGGCCACCGCGTCGGACTTCCTTCCACCGCCCTGACTCCCGTCGGAGAAGAAGAAGTTGGTGAGAGAAGAAAGAAGTCTTGAGAGAATGGAAGAGAGAGAAACTTATGTCTAAAATGAAGGAAAAAACCGTCCACAACATATATATATCCCCTCGAACCGGTTCGGTTCTCCTTGAACCGAACCGGTCTAAGCCAACCCAGGTCCACTCTGCAAGCCCACCGTGCCTCTATTCCTTTTTAGAGGCCCAACCTTTTTTACTATTCTGCACTCCTCTTATTACTGCCTGCACCCCTTCCCTCAATGTTTTATTCATTTTAATCACTCTTTCTTGCATTGCATACTTAATTTACATCACGTTTTATTTGTTCCCTTACATCTCATCTTTATTAAGTTAGGAATATCATGTTATTATGCATCCTCTTTTATTTTGGCATTTTATTTTACAAGCAAGAATTTAGATTGTATAGTAGGCTTTGATGTAATTTATTTATTTACGTTTTTTGCACATAATTTAGAATGTAAAGACAGGCTTTAATGTAATTTATTTTATCGCAGACCGTAGAATGTATAATAGGTTTTTATGTAATTTTAGGTGCATGTGTGCGTGTGTGCGTGTATGTTTACCTTTTATGCTTGGTAGTTTAGGTTAAAGGTCCTCGCGGTGGTCCAACGCCACCATAAGGTACCTACGTTTTATTTTCTTGCTCTGATAGTTTATTTTTAGTCTTATCATTCAAAAACAAAAAACATGCAAATAACAAAAACACAAAAACATTTTCATAAACAAACCTTGATTCCCAAAATCAAGTGACCCTTTTATTTTTATTTCTTTTATAAATCAAAATTGCAATCTACATTAATCATATCTTAAGTCATTTTTCTTTTAACATAAAAAACACAAACAAATTTATTTTGCCACTTGGCTTTTCATTTTAAAACCTTTTTCAAAACTAATAAAAAAACACACAACAAATCAAACGTCAATTTTTACCCCGAACTACGAGGTTTTGATCCCTCACGGGTACGTAGGCAAAGGACACTCGTCCTTCGAAATCAATAAAAAAAATAAATAGGTCTCTTTTTTTTTCTTTTTTTCTTTATCACTTTAAACTCTTTTTCCAGCAAGCCAGTTATAGCACAATCAAATAAAATCAAGAGGTTCCCGTAGGTTCCCAAAATCTTTTCAAAGGGGTATTTCGAACTGTTTTTTCCCCTTTTTCTCTTAAAATTAAATGTTCAGTCGTGAAATAAATTAGTGAGTCAAAAGCTAATGAAATAGCCTTGACCTCCAAAAAATGACGCGACACCTACATTTTTTATAGACATGATGTTTGTTAGTCTATTTTTCCGTCTTTCTTTCATGTTTATTTTATTCCTTAATGTGTATATGGATTTTTTTTAATGTGAATTAGGAAAAGAGGATAAAGGAGACTTCTATTTTCATTTTTGTTGCGTCATTGTTGCTCAAGATGTTTATTAAAAATGGTTGTTCATCGTTACTTTCTCCAAGCAACTATTGAATGGCACCTCTTCAATTTTGTATTAATAGTTTTTTCTTCTTTTGTTTTTTTATGCTTCATCTCTTAGCCATATTCATTGGTTTTTATGACATGATAGAGACTCAGGCTACTTTAAGATTGACCAAATAGTTTAACCCTACTTTTATTTTCATAAATATAATGTTTGTTACTCTACTTTTTTAACTTTCTTTTTTATTTTATTCTTTATGTG
>Ga0315915_1009243_pt1 | contig 11265 bp, 7 predicted proteins | sample MpolbnodulesMG_FD_207738 | JGI IMG/M metagenome (GOLD analysis project Ga0315915, IMG submission 207738) | Medicago polymorpha root nodule microbial communities from Los Angeles, California, United States - branched nodules | ecosystem: Host-associated > Plants > Roots > Nodule | place: USA... | reverse complement strand
TTTAAATGTTTGATTTCAAATCTCACATTCCGAGAAATAATATTAAAATCCTTGAAACAAACACCCATTTAGTTTGCAAAATATTTCGAGCCATAAAGCATTACTCTCCAATGAAAATCTACCTACATAAAATGTAATATCATGAACTTCACATTACAGAGCTTTACAAAAGAACAAATGCTACTATTAGCTGATATAATTCAAGTTAGTTAGTTTGTTAGTGAAATAACTAACAAATAGTTAGGTAACTTGAGCCACAAGTTAATTTGGGTTTGTTTGAGTTTGTTATTCATTGTCATGTTGTATAAATAGTCTACAAACACATAACAATCATTATGTGATCATTGCAATAAAATGTGATTGCTAATCATCTTCACACTCTCTCAATTCTCTATTCTCTCTTCTTCACCAAATTCTCATCACTTTCCCTCTTCATAAAATCATCTTTACACATTAGTTTATATTCTAATCTTGTCAAATGTTCTATCAGCTACTAGTTTCAGAATTATAATGAGAACTTCATCAATTTCTCTAAGTTTCTCTCTTGGTCTGCTCAAGATCAACATCTTGAATAACTTTTACCAAAATTGATTATTATATAATTATATGTGCAAAATCTAATTTTAGATGTCAAACTTCTTGTTGCCAAGAACATTGAGTTGAACTAGTAAAGAGAATTAGAGTGTACATAATGGATTAGATGCTAAGAAATCCACATACAAATTAGAAGTCCTCTGGTTAAGCTTGCTAGAACATAATACTACAAATCACCATTATTATTTATTATAGTGTTACATAATGGAAACAAAATAAGGGCCACCAGATACAAAATAATGATAATAGAGAAGGACAAAAGAAAAGAAAAGGTTGTTTGAAACATCACTTACACTATTAGACTATACTGTCAAGCAAAATGGTGAATTGAAACCAAGAAGCAAGAATTCTACAACATACTATCAGTTCTTGCAGGAAGACGACGGAAGAAGTTGATCGGTGCAGACGGAAGCCTGTTTCGAAATCTTGGATGCCTCATGAAATAGAAACCTGCTAAACCAGCCACCATTTGAAAAGGAGTAACATATAACACCAATGCAGCTAACAAACAGAAAGTAATGAATAGAGAAGTAGCACGCGGATCTCTCCAGCTCAACAGTGCATGAATCCTTTCACCCTGGCTAGCCAAATCACCTACAACCGTTTGTATTCTACCAGCCACGCTCCTCAAACGATCATACCGCATTCTTACAAGGTCAGGATTTTTGCTTGTTGGAAAAGTATCAAATTCCTCATCCATTTCATCAGGGTGTACTACATCAGCCTGTGAGATTCTTGTGTTCATGTGTGGAGGGTATCTTGGTCGGTACCTGATATTGAAAATAAAGTTGGTTAACAGTTAGTTAAGTTGTTTATCTTTATGATCTTTTTCATTTTCATATGGAATCATGTATAAATAGGGTGTCTTTTATTTATTATTATCAATTGATCAAGTTATCAATAAATGAGATAGTTTAGAAATACCTGAAGTTCCATACACCTATCAAGAATAGGTAGAGAAAAAGTGTAGGCAAAATCAACTCCGGGAAGCAAACCAACATGAGAAACAACACATGAACAAGGACTGTTGTAATTGGATTTAACCACATGCAGATATCACCTAACCATTTTCCAACTGCAAACACACCAGAGAAAACTGTCATGAGGCGAAAGAAGTTTGCCTTGCTACGGCGCATGCTCCATAGATGTGAGTCAACATCTGACATGTATTCCACCACTTCTTTACGAAGTGGCGGCTCTGCTCGACCGAGCCGCGCTGCCACTATGTTTACTGCTTGGTGACGTAGCATATCCAGTTGCATGACTGCGAATGGCCTAACGTAATGCATTTTCGGGAGAAGTGGTTTTGAGTATAGGTAAAGCATGTTTGCAAAAGAAGTGCATGAGAATCTTATTGCCAAGTGAAGTTCGCCCATTTTCTTAACACCAGTTGGGTGAAGAACAAGCAATGGATATGAGTGTGTGTAAATCCGTCCTGTTTCAAGAGTCGATATGCGAATTCTCACCTTCCCAATTTTCAAGTCTTTGTTGTGACCCTTTTCACCACTGATTTGGGAATTATCAAAGACGCCTACTGTGAGGACTGTGGCAGGATCAAAGACCTCCCAAGTGTATTGCTCGTTGTATTTTGGCGACAAGTTGTCAACAAGTGTCCTTGTTCTGACCCATTTGTGACCATATTTTGCTACACAATATGTATCAGAAGTGCCTCTACCATCCCTTGTTTTCATTGGGTGGAGTCCTATTGCATTCAGCACTCCGAGTTCTAAAACACCAATTGGAGGCCTCCATAACTGTTTTGCGGTGGGGCGTAGATCGCTGCTGTAATGAGTTGATTCATCAAGAACATGATATCCTCCATCAAGACATAGACGTAGCTGAATTCTGCTTGCAAACTTTTCTCTCTTCAGCTGATCAACATCTACAGCAACAGGCTTTTCCAAGTTGAACCATCTAGAATGAATGATTCTATCATCCGCACGCCTCTCCACAGCGTTCAGTGGTATGATAACCCTCCCAATGATCTCATCTTTTCCCGGACCAACTCGATCTTCAACCGAAAGTATTACATGATCTTCAAAAGGCTCGGCAGCAACAAATAAAAGATCTTCATTCCATTGTGGGTTTAGAGTTCTAGCAGGAACTGTCTTTGTTTTCAGCACTTGGTTTCCTATCTGCACCTTGACATATGCATCAGGGAAACGGTTTTTCTCCGTTGGAATCAAGTCTTGTGCTTCTACAACATTGACACGAACGTACCACAACCTCGGAGCATGATAGACCTTTGAACGTATCACTGTCGTAGTAGCAGGCGTGCTGTCCACAGGTGAAGCTGCATCTGAATGCCATGCATCAGAAAATGCTTCATCTGCTTGAGTACCAATCCAAACAGCTAGCATCAACTCTCCTTTAACTTTCTCCCCTTTCTTATCGTCAAGGCGATACCATTCGGGTGCCAAAGGACTATCTGGTGGAACTCTTAAAGGAATCTCATTAATGTCAAACCTCACAATACCTACAAAATCATCTTTGATGAGATCTTTGTCCTTGATCACAACTTCTAGTACAGATGCTTGCATTCTCTCCTTTGAAAATGCAAAAACCTGATGCCACTCCGGATTCTGATTCTTATCATAGTGTTTGGTAATACCTCTGTAATTGCCAATTCTCACCTCAACAAATGGATCAAGACTCCCGGTAAGATCCATAGAAGGAAGCTCACGAGCCTTAACGACCCTGACATACAAAAAATACATCCTTTCAACTAGATCATATGTACTTGCGGTCTTGTCTTTATGAACAACGCGACCACCAACAACCCTTCCCCCACCGAGAAACGGACTTGTTTCCTTAAGTGCAAAATCAACCGGTTGTAGTGATGTAACTGAGTGCATGTGTACTAGCTTCATAGGTTGTGGTTGATCAGATTTCATTTCATCAGCTTCATACTTCGGTACATAGTGAGTATCTGCATATCCAGTGGAATGTTGTTGATGTTGATGCCGATGATGGTTTGTGTTAGGGAGGTGATGAAATGTGTGTCTTGAGGACTCAACCTTATCACGAGATAAACCGTTCATCATTGAACCCGTAGGTCCGTGGACTTCAGCATGATTATTTGTTGGCATGGACTCAACAGAAGGATTTGGAATTGAGGATTTTATGGTTGGATTATCAGTGATGTAAATTTTAAGGCCAAGCTCACCTCTTACACGAGAGAAAACCCCGCGTTTTTCCAACGGATAGTGCAAGACAACTGCATCAGCTTGAGGGACAAAAGAAGTACCTGTGAGGCTAACTTTACCAAGAAATGAACTTGAGTTAGTAGCTTTGGAATGGCAATGGACATAAGCTTCAAGAGTGAGATAGTGAAGATTGGAAGGATCTGATATGTTGAAGTAGAAGCTCTCATTCCAAACAGGATTAAGATCCTTTTCTTTAATGGTTGTTCGGAACTTTTGGCCATCGAAGTAAAGTTCAACAAAGGCATTAGAAGAACCTTCTCCATCTTTTGGTAGTAGATTGTGAGCACCAACCACATCCACCCCTAACTTTAAGTTGATCATAATTAAATGTGGTTCCTTAATAACTGAGATTTAGATACCTACAAAGAGAGGAATAAAAGTTATGAGAAACAACTGAAATTTTTAACAGTGGTACAAAGATGCTTATATTATGATATGCCTATTTTGTATGCATATTCATAATAAAACATCTAAAAATGTGATATTATCAGATAAACTGTGAACACCTTCTAGGGAAGGCATTTTCAAGAAGTATTTTGTATTTAACATATAAGGAAAGCAATTTGTTAATCTACAACAAGCTACCAAAGATGGAACAATCTCATATAATCAACATAATACGATCAAACTATATAAACAAATCGGTATTAAAGTTCTAGTTCCTTGTAAAAAAATGGGTCTGACTAATAAGAAATTTAACTAGAATGAAAGTACAGCCTGACTAATGATTATTCTAATAGAAAATTGAACTCGAATGGTACCAAAGTTCATTTTTAACCACATGAGCTCAACGAGTTGGTTTTCGAAGTATAAAAATTGAATATATCTATCATCACACAAAAGGATTAGTACAATTGCAAGTATATATGTGTATTATTAATGCATATTTCCAAAACATTTTTGTAATAACAAAACCCATTCTAATTCAAACCAATTTTGTTTTCTATAATAAGACAATGAAATAGTGTAATATCTAGCAATAAGGTATTGCATGAAAGAAAGAAAAAAGATAATAAATAATGACAGAATTAAACTATCACCTTGAAGAGAAGAAGTAACAAGTTTAAGAAGATCTTTGTGTGGTTTGTTCTCTTCAAAAGGAGAGAGTTGAAATGAATGGCTTCACTTCAAATGAACACAAAAAGAAAAGAAAAGTAAAAGGAGTCAATATTAATTTACCTCTTCAAAAACCGAGCTTTCATGTACACGCATTTAAATAAATAAGCATGTGACCTGCACTGATACTTTTTCAGCTCTAATTTAGTGATCCATTAAACACGGCTCATACACATGATCTTTGTACAGTTGAAAAATATATATTTATAATAAGATAATATGATTTACAAAACTTAGAGTTTTTCTAGCTAGAATAATATAAGAAATGATGAAAAAAAGAATTCTAAATAAGGAAATAAATAAATAATTTGAAGATACAGTAGCCACTTACTGATAGTGTAATAGCTTTACACAAGAATGTGGTAGAAAGCTGAAAGAAGAGTGGGAGAAGAAGTGTTTGAAGTATTTAGTGAAAGGGTGAATAGCAACAAACAAGAACGGAAACACTGTCTCCAATGCTTCATCATATATAGAAGAAAAGACAAATGAGCTTCATTTCTCTGACTCACTACTGGTACACTGACAGTGCTACCGTGCGGGTGACTTCATCATCTTAAATAATATATATACATGCAACCTATATCTCAATATCATTCATTTCCATCTAACCTTAACTTACCCACCCAACACTATTTTTTTATTTTTATTCAGTTTATTTCTCATTTCTCATTTCGTTTATCAAGCAAGCAATGCTGTTGAAACACACAATTTGGACACCAAAATTCGACACATGTACTCTTTTAGTATTTTTCAATTTTTTTTATTTAAAAAAAACTCATTTTATTATAGAGGAGGATTTTTGTAACTCAAGTTTCGTCGTGTCTTTAATCAATTTCATTACTCTATATGTTGTTAATGCTTTGCTTTTTTGTGATTGACGAAATGATCAAAGTGGTTAATGAAATTTATGTTTCAAAAGTTGTTAACAACATACATTTTGTGCTTAATTTAATTGTAAAATTAATTAAGGGTAAAAAAAAAATGTTTAACAAAAATTACCTTCTATAATAAAAAGTATTGTTCATCGTAGGACCCCAAGTGTTATATTTGTGTTCCAAAAACATTTTTTTTGTTTATTTTACGTTTTCTTTTTGACACACATAATTTTTTGACATCTATCACACCGTCCTCTCTACTTTTTTTCTTGATGTGTTATTTGGGTGTATGAATGTGCATGAAACATTGAAACATCTTCCATTCCTTATGAGATAATCATTTTTACTATTTGAATCATCAGTTCTTTTTAAATCTTTTATTTTATTTTACCCATACATGAAATAGTGACAAACGGAGTGTTGATGGAATATCTTAATTAAAAGTTTGAATATTTATCTTTGTAATACAAAATTTATTTCTTCTCTTCACTATGCGATGATCCCTTCCCCGAACAATCCATTATATTGACATCCCCATAAATTTAAGTATAGATGACTCTGCCAGTAGATATACAAATAAATGATGGCGCCTTTAATTGCAAGCATGGGGTTGGCATTGTTCAGCAGAAAAAGAGTATGGTGTTTTGTTACAAATTTGAGCTCATGTAGTAAACATTATGGGTTCCATTGACTTCGTAATTTCATTACGTCGGCATATAGGTCTAGCAATAACATGGAAGACCTCATAAATGCATGAAAGGCTCAAATACACTTTCTTTTTTAGACTGCCACAATTAAGGCCTCCTCTAAGACCACGTTCGATGGCTCTATCTCAATTGTCAGAGATGTTCGTGCTCGATGGGTTAGAGACATGAAATAATTCACATACCCATGTGATGAATTTTCTTTTGTATAAGACTAACTTGTGTTTTAAAGACACAAATTAAGAATTATAAATTGAGATGAAAGATAAATTTTCCATTGAGAAAATAATTTTTTAAACTTTTTGAATGTTAAAATGCACAATTTTTAATATTATATTTTTACATTTGGTTTTCTTAACATGTTGTGCCCTTAAAGGCACAAATTACATTTTCCTTTTTATTTTTTATTAGTATTAAAACTATATTTATTCTTTCATGGAAAAAAATAAAAAAGAACACAAATTCAAAGCAGTTGTAGCAAAAAATGTAAGATATATATATATATTATTTACGAAATACTTATACTTTTAGATTGTAATATTGATTGAATTTATAATAAATAAAAGCTTATATGTCAATTTTAACTAAACAAACAAAACAAAAAGACGGAAAATCAAATAATGTTGTATCAAGACGATAAAAAACAACAACGTTCCCTCAAACAATGAAATCACAAAAAAAAAAAAAGAACAATAGTCAACAGTAAACTAATACTTAAACAATATTTAAAAATCCAACGATGGATGTCATCTCTTGGTAGTAATGTTATGGTCCTCTTCATTTTTACAATTGAAATTAATGACTTAATTTATACTAAATTGATTAAAAGAAATGAAAAATAAGTATGTAGTTTATATAGAACCGACATCCATCAAAACATCGTCTTAATCACAAATATAAGCTATGTCAAACACTATTCTTAAAATCAAACGCTACCGGGTTTGCTGGTTGAAACCCAAGTGACACTTTTTCCAAGTTATCCAGCCTCTCATAGTCTCCTAGAGTTATGCAAGGGCTATCTCCCATTTCTGACTCGTCTGATGGTCTTGAATTAGGATCATTTGCTCTGCCTCTTCTCTTGCAATCCGGGCTGCTCTCCGAAGTGCTCGTTCAGTTTTGTCTATGTTTGGATCAAATTGCAGAACATCTGTTTTGATATTACGCATAAAACAAACTACACAAAGTTCTTAGTAGGACAGAGTCAATTGGAATATATATTTAGTATTTTTGAAATATTTGATTTTTTTTGAATTTTTGAAAACTGAAAAATAATTGCAGAAAAATAAATGGCTGAAAAATAAATGATAGAAAAATATAGATAGAAATAAGTAATTTGAATTGCTTAGTCGAAAATATCAACAATCCCCGACAACGGCGTCAAAAACTTGATGGTCAGATTAGGCAATTGCACCAAATCGTTTACCAAGTAATAAAGTGATAAGTGAGTATCGTATCCACAAAGATTGTCGTTTCGTCTAAACAACTCGCGTTACTTATTTTAAGTTTGATAATAAAATAAAGAGATAAGGGTTAACAGATTTGCAATTTTTATCTGTTTGCAACATAACAAGTTACCTGTTTTTGGTTGCATAAATGTAACAACGGTTAGATGATTCTTCGAATCCCCCCTATTTATTTGTTGGATATTAAATTAACATACATGTTGCATCTAGTTATTCTAAGTGAACTATCTATGTGATGAGGTCGTGGGACGTTTCTATCCTAATCGGTCGTCAAGTTGCACCTATTGATCGCACGGTGATCATTACGTGTGGGGTCTTACTCTCTTAGTTGATTAAAGGTTATCCCTCCTATGACTAACTGCACCTGCTGGTCACACGGTGATCTTTACGTGTGGGGTCTTGTTAATTCAAAGGTAATTGAAGCATGAACTTAAATTGGCCTTCTAGTTTTCCCTAAGGCTATGAAGTGCCAAAGTTCCATTAGGTTAGCCCATCCATGAGTCTTAGGTATCTCAACTCACACTCTCCCTCTCGGTAGTTCTATAAACGGGAAGCCCTATCAGCGTTTACCTTACCAAGGGTCAAGAAGAATGGTTCTATTAGGGTTCAGTTTATTTCCTTCAAGCAACCACTTGTTTCCTTAATCTTTCACTAGTTACCTCCTAGGTTCAGCAGATTTTACTTAGTCTTAGTAATGTCACCTCCTATGTACTTACTGCTAGGGTCAACTCACTTTCGGTATCTTTCGCTAACTATTTACCATTACTTTATAGACAGATAATTATTATAGTATAAGGACATAAATATCAATATATAAGTATCTTGATAGTAATAACAATGTTAGGCCCTGTCACAACCTAAGTATCTAATCTAGGGTTGCGCCTACTACATAATTAAACCTAGACTAACAAAACTAAATAACGAACATAAAATAAATAAATAAACAACATATAATTAAATAATTATCTAACAAAATAAATAGGAGTTCATCTTAGAAACCTATAACTACTTGGTTGCACATGGTAACTTTAGTGTTTTGGAACTTGGGAATAGAATCCCCCCCTCTGTAACGTCTTCTAAGACCTCTTTCATCTTCAATCTTCGTCTTCCCAAGAACCACATAAATACTTTGATGTCTTGCTTTGCCGATTTGCATGATTTCTTCGTGAATTACATCAAGAACACCCTAAAATTTCTATGTTTCGGGAAAACTTTGATTACAGACTCAAATATAGAAAACATTACAAATGTCCCGAAATCATAGGCAATTGCTATAATACTCCTAAGAATAACGTAAGATGACATGTCATCAGAGGGTAAACTGTGACATAATTTCTAATAATGTTTTTTGATTCTGTGTCATGAATGCCAATAATAAAAATTAATTCTATGACACAAAAACATTGCCAGAGGATCAAATTTTGATTTGAACTAATGAATGTTACACAAAAAAACTGATGTGGGACATAGTTGACTGTTATGTTGCTAAAGGAATGTTGGGAGTTATTGTGCCACACTTCTAGTTTACTGATAGGCATGAAAATTCCATCATATATAATTCCATCCTGAAAATATAGAAAACATTACAAATGTCCCGAAATCATAGACAATTGCTCTAATACTCCTATGTTTTGCTGGTAAAACCTACTGAAAAGACTGAAAAACATGTTAAGAATAACGTAAGATGACATGTCATCAGAGGGTAAACTGTGACATAATTTCCAATAATGTTTTTTGATTCTGTGTCATGAATGCCAATAATAAAAATTAATTCTATGAACAAAAATCTTGCCAGAGGATCAAATTTTGATTTGAACTAATGAATGTGACACAAAAACTGATGTGGGATAGTTGATTGTTATGATGATAAAGGAATGTTGGGAGTTATTGTGCCACACTTCTAGTTTACTGATAGGCATGAAAATTCCATCCTGTATAATTACCACCCAGAAGTTGAGGGAATTCTTTAAACATTGTCATTCAGTATTATCAAAATCTTCACCAATTAACTTGCCAGATCCTCCATTCACAGACATACTGAAAAAGGAAACAAAGGGCCTCCAAATTCGCCTATCACCTCTTCCTCCTTGCTTTTGTTTCCTTATTACAGTCTGATTGTGCCTTAGATTAAGGGATTGCCACAATGATTTCCAGTGAAGAATTTTTCCTCTCAGAAAGTTCACATATAACAACTTAAATACAAACATCACAGTAAAGGAAAGGGCATGCCACCAAACATGCCTCCACCTAGTACCTCTTACCCTGCCAATCCTTGACTGATGGACCCCTAAATTAAGTTGTATAGTGACCCTGATTGGCATCACAAGATGGGCTGCATTAATTACATTACACATCATCACTTTGGAAAAATCACATTGGGAATCAATGGAAAGAAAGGCTAACCTCTGATTTTTCCCAACTTTTCCTGCTAAACATGAAGTTCCAAGCATGGTAGATCAGTAATGAACTCTGATGTTGATGAAAAATTGGTGTGATGATGCTTGGATCATAGATCATATGCTTGCTATGAATCGTGGAATCCATGGAGAGATAAATGGCAAGAGGTCATGGATCATTAAAACCCATTTCTTCCATGCCATCAGTTTGCTTTTAGGATCCAATTGAAATTGATAAACAGTGTGGGTATCAATGTAAGCAGTAAAAAGACACCTGCGAAATTGTGGGGAGACATCAATAAACTTAACAAAGTAATCACTTAACTGAAGAAAGAGAACCGTGTGGGTATCCTCTTTTGAATCTTCAAAGCTAGTGCAAAATAATCCCAAACCTTTGTTGACCAAAGATTTATCTAACTTTAGTTGACTTTTATAGTTACCAAATTATTACTTTAGTACACCTTAAACATAAGCCCAAGATACAATTATTAGGGTTTAAATGAATAAATAAATAATTCATTCGTTACATATAAAATCTTAGCAAGATAGTCTCGAAGTATAGTCTTCAAGAGTAAAACTTCAAGACCGCATCAACTTCACTTGTATGTAGAACTGACAATGAACCGAGCCTACTTGGACAATGTTCAAAATTCAACTCGATATTTAACTCACTAGTGCAAAAAACGCTTTTTAAATGGGGTGAAAATGACTTTTTAAATCGGTTCAAGATCCGACTTATAGGTGGCCGATTTAAAAAACTGTCTTTGATTTTAAGTCTCCACCATTTACCCGATTTAAAATCTTTTAATTTAAATCGGTTCACCCCATTTAAAATCATTTAATTTAAATCGGTTGAACACCTTTAAAAAAGGTTAACAAGAGTCAAAATCTGATAATTTAAATCGGTTCAC